>Ga0256913_10000242_pt1 | contig 27307 bp, 9 predicted proteins | sample Axial_MatmetaG_FD_185970 | JGI IMG/M metagenome (GOLD analysis project Ga0256913, IMG submission 185970) | Deep-sea worm associated microbial mat communities from Axial Seamount, Juan de Fuca Ridge, Pacific Ocean - Axial_Mat | ecosystem: Environmental > Aquatic > Marine > Oceanic > Microbial... | reverse complement strand
TTTCCCCATTTAGAAGCGTAAGTTATTGGTAATGAACAAAACCACATTTTATTTTCACTACATTTTCATATTTCCATTGAATAATAGTATGATGATGAGAATCCAAATCCGGGCAAATCCGGGGACAGGTTGATTATTCACTTATTCTTCACCACTCACTGATTACAGCTTACCAAACACCGTTCATCATTGGATATTGCCTGTTCATCTGTTGGCTATTCAGCGCCGGTCATAATTAGCCTGTCCCCTTTTTCTTTTTCCTTATTCCTGTTTTTCCTTCAGCCACGAATGAACACAAATATTCACTAATGAATTTTATTCGTGTTTCATTCGTGCTCATTAGTGGCTAAGCAAATCTTGGAATCCTGGGGATAGGTTGATTATTCACCCTACTGATTTATCTGAAGATATTTGAAATTTTCAATTTCGGTATTAAATTTAAACAACAGCAAAAAATCAATCACGAAAGAAAAACTGGGGACGAAAAACTGGGGACAGGTTGATTATTCACTTGGAACGATGGTTATGGTTGGGACCATAATTTATATGGATATCCAAGGAGCTTTTAAAAATCAATATTCTTGCAGAGTTTATACAGACAGTAATGGAACACTTATAAGACTAGGAGAAGAATATTATGCTGAAGCTGGGAAAGCACTTGCAACAGGAAAAGAGGCTTTAAAACTTATGAACGAAGATAAAGAGCTATATGACTTTATGGTTAAAATTTACCACCCTGAACAATAAAATAAGTTTAAGCGATATAATAAAGAAAGGAGAAAGTATTATGGATATTGGAAATGGATATATAATAATAGACGATAACCGCTTATTGATTAGTATAACTGATGTAGGTATTATCAAAGACGATCCTGATGCAGAGAATACCGAAGAATTTTCTGAGGAGAGAATAAAGTTTATCCAAGAAGAAATATTGAACAATAGTATGGAAGCTACACCAATTGCTCCTGAAACTACTTTATTAATGAGACCGCCTTATTTTATATTAATAGATTTTATAAAAAGATCAAACGAATATGGAATGACTGTACAAGAGCTTGAATACCAGTATACCAAAAATACAAAATTAGTTCTTGAAGATAATGAAATTGCGCCAAAGAAAGGAGTTGTTGAACGGTGTAAAAAAATTCAGTAAAAATATTGTTCTGTAGATCGTCTTATTGCAGCTATAAAGTCGTCCCATAAAGAGTAAAAACTGGTAAAAACTGGGGACAGGTTGATTATTCATTTGTTCGTTGTATTGTTAGTGTATTTTTCAGAAAATGTAGTGCCACAAAATTTGTAAATCGTTGATTTGTAGCAATGTTATTTTTTTAACTGCGAAATTTGGGTTAACATACAAACTTTAATATTTTGTAATAAAAAAATGCAAGAAAAAAGCTTTCTATTAAGATATGCGTCAAATTTCTTTCATTTTTCAAGAGGTGTTTGTAAATGGGAGTAGTTTGTTCTGCTTTTATTCCCATTAACTAACATTGCAGATTAATTTTACCGCAAGATTAGAAGTTCAAATATTAAGAAATTCTGGACATTCAGTTTTTCATAAAGAATCTTGGAGGAAACAGCATTTTTTCACCGAATGTGTAGGATTGATCATTTGCGGTTGTTGCAAAGTGTCCTTTATGTACACCGGCAGAAGAGCCTCCTTTGACTTCTACCCACGCAGTGTCAGGTCCGAAAATAAAAACACGCCCTTCAGCAAACGGAACTTTATATTTTTTGTTATTAGCTTTATCTACTTTATAAAATGTGATTTTTGTATTTTTTTTAATACCATCCTTTTCTCCGAGCGTAATGCATACAATAGCTCCATCTCCGCGTGTTTTCAGAACAAAAGGTTTCTGATTGTAATCTTCCTGTGAAACCGCTTCAGAAGCATACGCCTGCTGATCCCGTTTGGTTATTTTATAACTTTCAATAGTTGTTGCGCAAGCAGCTAGTGTAATAAGCACTGGAATCATAGCAAGTTTATAATGTTTTTTCATAATGTACAGTTCTCTAATTTAGTAATTTAAAAATCTATCCGTTCCCGTTAAAAATTCTGTTAAATATAGTGTGACTGAGTATTAATTCAATACTAATAAATTCAGTCTAATAATATTTTTTGTAATTTACATTCAAAAATCATTCAGCTGCTTCTTTCCGGATGGGGCGGTATTGAATGAGTTCGCTCTGATGTGCCGGAAAAAAATGTGATAATCTTTCTCCTTGAGAAAAAGAGTATTATTACAATTAAAAATACAATTGCAAAAATTGGTAGAACAATTGCAAGAATTGTCCCAATAATCGATGCTATTAATTCTAAAGTCGAAATGATTGGATTGCCTATTCCTCCAGTAACTGCCGTAGAGGCTCCTCTTGCAACAACACTTGCCGATTGAACTGCCGCGGCAGCACCGCCACCTGCAATTATTGCTAAAGACCAGCGGAGCAGGGGAGAAATATCAGTAACAACCGATGCTGTTGCAATAATCCCCGCAACAACAGCTGCAGGAGACGCAATGGTATCCATAAAATTATCAAGCCATGGTATGTAATATGTAGCTATTTCCAGAATTGAAGCAATCGTAAATGCCACTAATGCCGGATATGACGCTATCCACTGGAAGCCCGGGTCTATATTCAAATGACCCGCTCTGCAGGCAATTCCAATACCTAATAATGGAATAAAAATTCTAAAACCGCAAGTTGCACTTAGTGCTACTCCTATAAGAATACTCATAACCCATTGCATAACTAATAATCTCCATAAAAAAATATCTAAAAAACAAAAATACTTTTATACGCGTATTTTCAAAAATATTCAATAAATATATCTTACATATCACACTCAATGTATAAGAAAACAATATAAAATATATAAGCATCTGTGCTTACTCGATGTTAAAATACAGGTAAAGTGAGAATGATACAATCGTAAAATAAATAAAAAAGGACTTTTTTCCCGTTAAGTAAAGATTTTTTTACGGTATCAAACTTCCGTGAAACATAAAAAAGAAGAAAAGGAACAATTATGATATTGATATACTCTCGAATGAAAGCTATAGTTTCAACGGTTAAAACTTACCCTATAAAAATATAAGGTTTAAATTATTTGAGAATGAGTAAAGAAAATAGAACAATTGCCAGAGTAATAATTGATTTATCTCTTGATCGGATTTTTGATTATATTATCCCGGAACACCTGATGGGAAAAGTTTTTCCTGGTGTTCAGGTAGTAGTCCCTTTCAGATACAGTTCAAGAAATGGTTTTGTTGTCAGCCTTGAGTCTGAAAGTTCTTTTCCTTTAAATAAAATTAAACCAATTCGTGATATACGCCAGGGGCATCCTTCGATCAGTCCGCCATTGATGAAACTTGCTGAATGGATGGGGGAGTATTACTGCTGTTCGCGTGAACAGGCAGTCAGAGCTCTATTGCCAGGGGCTGTTAGAAGCGGCAGACAGAAAGAGAAAACTGTAGATATTTTCTTTCTTAAAATAAGTCCTGAAGATGCTCAGAAGTTTATTTTTGAACATGGCAAAAGAAGCCGCGCCAAAGCTGCAATTTTAAAAGTGTTGATGCATCATCATGGTATTACGCGTGAACAACTCCTTAAAGAATCAGGCGTAAGCAGCGGAAGTGTAATTAATGATCTTGTAGAGATGTTATATGTCGAAAAGGAAAAAAAACGCGTACTCCGTGACCCTTTTGAGAATATTACTGTAATTCCTACAAAAGCAAGAAAGCCTACTGAAGAGCAGGTAACTTCACTCCAAAAAATTGGAGATGTGCTTGATGGAAAAAGCTCTCAGCATACTGTTCTTCTGCACGGAGTAACTGGTAGCGGAAAAACAGAAGTATACCTGCAGGCTATTGAGAAAGTTGTGAATGCCGGTAAAGAGGCAATTGTTTTAGTGCCTGAGATCTCTCTTACTCCACAGACTACAGAGCGTTTCCGTGCAAGGTTCGGCGATTTTGTCAGTGTTTTGCACAGTGGACTCGGTGATGGTGAACGATATGATGAATGGATGAAAATTTATGACGGAAAAGTAAAAATTGCAGTTGGTGCTCGTTCTGCTCTTTTTGCCCCTTTCAGAAAACTTGGTCTGATTGTTGTTGATGAAGAACATGAAAGTTCATACAAACAGGATGAAGCTCCAAGATATCATGCAAGAGATGTTGCTGTAATGCGCGGTTATTTAGAAAATGCGGCTGTAATTCTCGGATCTGCCACTCCTTCTCTTGAATCTATGTATAATGCGGAACAGGGAAAATATGTATTGACGGAACTTACTAAAAGAGTTGATGATTTTCTCATGCCGGAAATGTGTGTTGTTGATATGAGAACCGAAGCAATTGAAACCGGTGGGGCAAAAATATTTTCGCGTGATTTGGCTCATCAGATGTATGACAGAATAACAAAAGGAGAGCAGACAATAATTTTTCTTAACAGACGCGGCTTTGCTACTCAGATGCTGTGCCAGGAATGCGGTTATGTAGCTGAATGTATGAACTGCTCTATTGCTTACACATATCATAAAAAGCGAGGATGTTTAAGCTGTCATTTGTGCGGAACAATAATTCCAGCTCCAACTAAATGTCCAAAATGCAGTAGTGAGGAAATTAAATATAGCGGACTCGGAACCGAAAAAATTGAAGCAGCAGCTAAAAAGCTTTTTCCGACAGCTAGGGTTGCACGAATGGACTCAGATACAATGACTGCCAAAAATTCTTATGAAAAAACTTTGAATAAGTTCAGAAGCGGGCGAATTGATATACTGATCGGAACGCAGATGATTGCAAAAGGATTACATTTTCCAAATGTCACTCTTGTCGGAATAGTTTATGCTGATCTAAGTCTCCATATACCTGACTTTAGAGCACATGAACGCACCTTTCAACTACTTACTCAGGTTGCCGGCAGAGCAGGTCGTGGAGAAATCAGCGGTAAAGTTATTGTGCAAACTTATACCCCTTTTAATCCTGCTATTCAATACGCATTAAATCATGATTACAAAGGCTTTTATGAAGAGGAAATTGATATTCGCAAAGCTTTAAGCTATCCGCCAGGCGGACATTTGATAGTCGTCTATTTTATCGGATTAAACCTCTCCGATATTGCGGAAAGTGCCGAAGTTTTTGCTCAGGCTGTTGTACCTCATCTGCATGAAAAAATTATGGTCTCAGGCCCAGGTCCAGCCCCTTTGGAAAGAGTTAAAAATAAATACCGTTATCAGATTATTTACCGTGGAACAGGATTGAAAAATCTGCGTAGCGCACTGCGGTATTTTGTACTGCATTGCAGACATAAGCAGGGAGTCAAGGTTTACATTGATGCTGATGCTGTATCCATGACTTGATTCTTTTCCTTTTTTTAATAAATTGTCATTTGTTATGGTATTGTGTGTTTTTGTACCTTTATTTCCTGGAAAATATAGATTTTTTTTGAAAAATTACTTGCAATAACTAAAATAATTAGTATAATTATAAGACAGGGTTTTAGGTTTTATTTATATTTTACACAAGAGCAGTGATATTGCACAGAATTCGATAAACATTATGAATAAATCTGGAATCTGTCATTGTAAATTAGCGATATATGTATTGTAATTTTCATTGTTATGATTTTAGTCGTGTTATTTAGAATTTTTCATAAATAAAAAGAGGAAGTGGGCTATGAAAAAAAAGAAACTGAATTTACTTGGGAAAGTCTTAATTGTTGTGATTATGGCAATGTCGTTTTTATTTATGCTCAAAGCTGATGAAAATGCATTATCATGCGTTGAGAGCAACATAAATGTTACTCCGACTTCTAAACTTCATTTTTTGTTTTTGGAAAATACCCCCTATTACTGGAGAGAAAATATTCCTGGTCTCTGGCAGATAAAAGGTGATGATTCAGGCGAGGTCAAAAATGTTTGTAAATACACTGTTAACGATGCAATTGTATTGAGTGATAATATTTTTATAAGTTCAACAGGAAAACTTACTAGTATTGATAATAAAATTGTTAGATATTTTGCTTCAACTCCTTCTTTGCTAACCGTATTAGAAAATAAGTTATATTTTATTTCAGAAAATAAGTTATGGAAATTATCTGCTGTTGGTGATCTTTCTGAAATAAAAATTTTTGATGCTAAGCCTGATGCAATAACTATTGTCGGTAACAGACTGTTTGTTACAGTTGATTCTACTTTATGGGTATCAGATGGAACACCAGATGGAACAGAGCAGGTTTTTACAGGAGATATTGTTTCTGGTTCGGAAACAGCGTTTAATGATAAATTATTTTTTATTGTAAGTAATGGTGATGTAAGAGATATATATGTATCTGACGGTACTGTTTCCGGTACTGTTCAGCTTGAATCAGTAGCAAAAGTTTATTCTTCTTTTTTAGCAACAGAATCAGATTTGTATTTAACTTTTCATTCCAGTTTATTTCCTTATAATAATATTAAACCTAAATTTTTTGATGGAATCGATCATTTTTCTGATGTGGAAGGTCTTAACAATACAATTGCTCCATTTGGTATATTAGCGGATAATTCAATTGTATATAGTGACGGAGCATTGAAATTAATAGATAATGAACAGAAGCTAGAAACATTAAAATCTATATCAGAAGATTCCTTTCACATTGCATTGCTCAAGGGACTCAACATGAAAAATTTATTCAATGACTATGCTGTGTTAAATGGGAAAGTTTATTTTGCTTTTGATGATAATATCAATGGTAGAGAGTTATGGGTATCAGATGGTACACCTGCAGGGACTAAGTTATTAAAAGATATAAGAACTGGTGGATATTCTTCTGGACCGGTATCTTTTTCCGTTAATGGAGATTTTGTATATTTTGTAGCTTATGATGATACAGATTCTTATTCTATCTATAAAACAGATGGAGCAGCGATAACAAAAATCACAAAAGTTAATTTGACTAATGAGGGAATTGATTGTTCTGAAATGATTTCAAAACGCGGTAAATTATTTTTTGTTAATTCAGTTATTAAAGCCCCTGAGTATTATGACTCAATAAATCAACTTTTATGCTTGGATAAAAAGCAAGAATTAAAATCTCTGTCTCAATCTTACGGGTATTTTAGTTTTCTTAAACATCTGATACCTGTAAAAGATAATATAATATACATGGTTAATGACCCTTTTAAAGCGACTAAGGATTATGATGATATGTACGGATCAGGGAGACTTTTTGTAGGAATTAATACAGAATCTGAGACATTAAAACTTTTGCTGTATTCCTATGGAGTCGGTGGTGCTTCTAATAGAGGTAAGGCAACTCCAGGAATGATCTTTAGACCTGAAGGTCTATATTTTATGTATCAATCCTCTCTCGGTTATGGAAATTTTGCAATGACAGATGGAGAGACCGTTGATAATCTATATACTGGTGATCATTCGTATGCAGTGATAAAAGAGAGAGACAATGATATTTTCGTTTATACAAATGGATTATTTTCAAGTGGTAACACATACATATATCATACTGGGAAATATACTGGAGATAATTCTAATTTAACAGAGACAATGATTCCTGTTGAAGGTGGTTGTTTTGATTTTACTGTTGATGCCGGAGTTTATTTCTGCAAAACAAATGATTGCTGGAATTTAGTACAGGATTCATTACATAAATTAAGTAATGCCGACTGCGTTGCAAGTTCTTATGCAGTTTTTAATAATGAGTTATATTTTGGAAAAACTCAAAATGAAGTTTGTGAATTTTATAAATCAGATGGTACCTATGAAGGCACTGTGAAAATATTTTCTATAAAATCAGAAAATGGATCCAGGACACCATATGTAATAAACAATATCAGAAAATTCGGAGATGTTGTAGTTTACGATATTAATAACAGCTATCCTATTTACCCCCCGAGACAATTTGTTACTGATGGAACAGCTGAAGGGACCTATGAGAATACAGACAATGCAATACCTCAAAAATCATTCTATATGAATGATACTATTTACTATTTGAAAGAAATCTCAGAAAGTCAGTACGGATTATTTGAACGCAAGGAAGTTTCAGGAACTGAAAAGGAAATAGTAAAACTTGATGCGGAATCTGTTCGTCTTATAGATAGAACAACAGAAAATCAACTATTTGTATGCAGCACTGAATCTGGAGAAAAGTTGTATTCAACTGACGGAACTTCTGAAGGTACAAAAGTTTTATTTGCAGGAGCAGATATAAAAATATTTAAAAAGAAAGATAATACTTTACTTTTTACTTGTTTAAATGACAAAAAGAATCTTTTTTCAACTGATGGAACTGTTGAAAATACCGAATTGCTCTTAAAAGCAACAGAATTTTCATTTGTTAAAGATTATAATAATTTCATTCTTTTATCTGCCTTAAATGATGCTGATTCATTATTATATGCTACAAACGGGAAAAATGATGGAACATTCAGCCTTTTACCTGTTACTGTAGGAACTATTTCTGTTGTAGAAATTGAAAATAATTTATTATTATTTTCTAAGATTGATACTTTCAGCCAAGTAATAGGTATTACCCCAGGAATAAATGGTGTTCCGGTAGCAAAACAAGTTATTTCAGGTCAAAACTGCGGAGAACCTTTCACTGTATTTAACCGTGTATTTTTCTCCTTAAATACCCCGGTGTATGGAAATGAACTATGGAGCAGTGACGGTGTCTCAGTTTCTTTAGTTAATGACATCAACCCGGGTGCAGAATCATCCGATCCGAGTAATTTTACCTATTCTGATGATAAACTATTTTTTCAGGCTGATAATGGAGTCGATGGTCGTGAACTCTATATTGTAACTTGGGATGGAACTAATCCCGAAAAAATTAAGAGCAGTATTAATATTGCAGAAAAACAAGTTTCTGAAGATATCGGAGAGATATCTGCAACTGTATCTATTTCACAGCCTCTAGATGAACCTGTTGTTGTGAAGTTGAATTTTACAGGCAGTGCAGAGTTTGGATCAGATTTTACTGCTCCGGAAGAAATTGTTATTCCAACAGGTAAGCTTGAACAGAAATTTTCAATTTGTATTATTGATGATAAAATGAGTGAAAAAGATGAGACCATATTGATAAATCCCGTCTTTTCAAAAAAAATAATAAATACATCTCAGGCTGAGCTTTTGATACTTGATAATGATATTGTTTGCAAAGTCAAATATGTCGCTGGTGAGAATGGATTTATCTTCGGTGATACCGAACAGGTTGTTCCTGTCGGTGAAGATACAACAGTAGTATTAGCTGTTGCAGATGAAGGTTATCAGTTTGTAAAATGGAGTGATGATTCAACTGAAAATCCAAGATCTGACTCAGAAATAACAGAAGATGTAACTTTTACTGCTGAATTTGAACCAATAAGTTGTTTCACAGTATCAGGAAAAGTAATAGGCGATATACAAGAAGGTGTTACTTTGAATATTGCTGGCAATAATACTGTTTCCGATAAGACAGGTGCTTTTTCCTTTGAGGGATTAATCTCAGGTAAATGTGTGATTATACCAACTAAAGAAGGTTATATCTTTACTCCAGCATTTATGTTTGTTGATATTGAAAATCAGGATATTACAGATTTGATATTTGAGTCTGAAAAAATTTGCTCATTTAATCCGATTGCAAAAGATGATAATTATTCTATAACGATGGACGGAAAACTGGTCATCTCAGCTCCCGGTGTTTATGAAAATGATACAATACCAGGAGATGGAAGTATAGAAGCGTTAATTACTGAATATCCGCAACATGGCATACTAGACTTTGGTCAGGAAGGAAATTTCGCATATATTCCTAATAAAGGATTTAATGGAAAAGATTCATTCTCTTATGTACTTACAAAAAATGGTGTATCATCTGATGTAGCTGTAGTTTCGTTGGAAGTGATTGCAGAGAAAGTTACTTACGGTTCTGTAATAAGATTCAATAATGTAAAAGTTGGAGATGGCAGCAAATTCAGACTGATTGGAGAAATGGAAAGCAATCTGAAAAGATTTTACCTGCGTTCTAAAATGCAGGGAACATCACTGGAAACTATATGGAAAAGACGGGTTCGTCTCTTTTTCGGAAATATTGCAACAATCACATCAAATTTGCCATTTCAATCAGAAAAAATCACATTTAAACTGAAAAAATGTAATAATAAAGAGGCAAATGATAAAAAACAAACACTTAAGAAAGTATTGTTGGTCCCTCCATATATTAACAGTGTTGCACTAGATAATGATTCTATTAAAATGACAGGTTACTATTTTGGAGATAGAAACTTGAGACTATTTTTGAAGCCAATAGGACAAGGAAAAATTAGACGCTGCAAAATCCAAAAAAATAAAATAAAATTTAATCAGGAAAATGGAAAAAGTTCTTTTGAAGCTATGATAAAAAGAGAACGCATCCAACCTGGTAAATATTTTGTTATCCTGTTAAATAAACTTGGTGTCGGTGTAAATGCAGATTCAAATGTTTCTACAGATAACACCTTGCCTGTTATTGAAATTAAATAAGTAACAATAAATCTCTAAAAAGATTCAAAGCTAAATTATTCAGCTTTGAATCTTTTTTTATTACAAATAAAATACCTGTGATTATTATAAAAATGAATTAATCTAGGGGTGAATCCTTTTTTTCTCATTAATAAATACAGCGTATTAATAAGTTATATTTGAATTCAGAAAATTAAATTTTACGCTATAGTATGTTCTTTATTAATGATTTACTTGAAAAAAAACAGAAAAGTGGATTTTTAGCTTGTCAGTTTTGAAATATATACTATAGTATCAGCTATGAAACTTACAGAATACGGATTAAAAGAATGGTTGCTCGGCGGTATATTTTCTGTGCTGCTTATTGCTTTGTGTTTGGCTCTTGTTTTTTACTGGAAAAAACCTGCTTTAGGTTATTCTCTGGCTGGCGTCGTTTGTTTTGTCTACTTTTGCTTTGCTGCATTTTTTAGAGATCCTTACAGAAAAATTCCTCAGGATGAAAATGTTCTTGTCTCTCCCGCCGACGGCGTAGTGAAAGATATTGAATTAATAAAAGGTACTGATGAAAACGAATTTTTTAAAAATCAGGATATTATTCGCGTTGGTATTTTCCTGTCTGTATTAGATGTGCATATTAACCGAGCTCCATGTAATCTGGAAATCGCAGATAAAAAATATAGAAAAGGTAAATATCATGATGCAAGAAGCCCATTAGCTTCTAAAGAAAATGAAGCTATGACAATATTTTGTAATGCGTCTGTCCCAGAAAAACAGTTTCCCATTATCGTCCGGCAGATTTCCGGCGCAATTGCAAAAAGAATTGTTTGTGCAGCAGAGCCCGGAGATAAATTTGAAAAAGGTCAGAAATTCGGAATGATTAAATTCGGCTCAAGAACAGAACTCTATCTTCCGGCAGAACAATGGATGACTCTGACTGTTAAAATCGGTGACCCTGTTTATGCAGGTGAGTCTGTTGTCGCACGCATAAATATGGATATGAAACCAAAAACAAAAAAATGAGAAAGAACTTCCGAAAACTCATAGAAGATAACTGGTGGTTGAAAAAACTGCCCACTACCCTGACGATTTGTAATTCATTATGCGGTTTTGCCGCAATCCTATACAGTTTCCATGTATATGAATGTGGCGAAGATGTCGCCCCAAAAATTCTATCATTAAGCGCATGCGTTATTCTGGGGGCAATGTTTTTTGATGTTCTTGACGGTTTCACAGCACGGATATTTAATGCTGCAAGTATGCATGGAATGCAGATGGACTCCCTTGCTGATATGGTTACATTCGGTGTCGCTCCTGCAGTTCTTGTTTCTGTAATGGCTCATAAAATGCTGGAACTTCAGGGCAATTCATATTATTTTGTATGGGTTATGTCCGCTATTTACCTCGGGTGTGCTGCTCTACGCCTGGCAACATATAATGTGCATGCCATACTGGAAAAGAAAAATTCTGACAAATTTTCAGGTTTACCATCACCCGGAGCAGCAGCTGCAATATGTAGTTTGGTGATCTATTATGGAACAATGGATAAGGCGGATAACAGATTGATCTTCTACTTCCCTATCTATACAGCAGTCCTTGGCTTTCTGATGGTCTCTCCAGTGAAATATGTACATATGGGGAAAATGATTATCAATGCAAGAAAAAGTAAAAAAATGATCCTGATGATATTCGCCTATATATTACTGCTTATCTATAGACCGGCTGATGTTATTGTTATCTCAATTAACTTATATGTTCTGATTCCTCCAGTTGTTACAATTTTTAAGTTGCCATTTAAACTCTTTGCTAATTCTCCTAAAATTGCAGCTCAAGCTTGAAATCATTTCACTCTCGCATCTTACTCTATAATATATGATTCTCTTTATACTTTCTGAAGCCCTATGGAGCAAAATTTTATTCTACTTATATATATAGTATAGACACTCTTGCTTTGACTCTTAATTCAACTTTATTTTCTTCCGATAACTTCAAAATACAATATCTTTTGCACTCAATACTTTTTTTTGATCTTTTTTGCGTTTTTTGATTAGACAATTTAAAAATAGGGACTATATTCTCCTTCCCTTCAAATGAAAAAAGCTCTCTAGGCTTTAATTTTTTGAAGGGTGCTTATTGATAGTGCGGCGTGGTGGCCGAGTGGCTAGGCAGTGGTCTGCAAAACCATGTACACCGGTTCAAATCCGGTCCACGCCTCCAAACAACATATTCTCTTTATACATTATTATACTGTGATCTTCTTTATCTGCTCTTATATATTAATGTATATAGAACGAACTAAATTTAAGCTCGGAAAAAATATTGATAAAATATTATAAACCCGGTTGAAAGTTTTGATATAACTGATAGAGTATGTGCCCGGTCAAAAAAGTATTATTCGACACGGAAAAAAATTGATGAAATATTTGAAATAACAGCTTGCTAAAAATTAAATGTAAGCTAGTTTATAAACCCTGATAAAACAGGTGCTCTTTTTAAGATTGAAAATATATTAGATTTGATCGTCAGATTCCTTTTCTGTTACTCATTTCTTTATGGTGATAACGGTATAGCTCAAAATAGTTAAATAATAAAATGTAAATTAATGAAGCCTTATACTGCCACTAATAAAAAATGAAAATTAATAGTAAAAGCAGTTTGAAAATGTTGAAATCTAAACTATCTTAACAGCCCTGATAAAACAGGATGTGACTTTTTTGAAAAATATGAAAAACTTTTCAAATTGCGTTTGACAAATTAACAAACGCTGTTACATTAACAGTCCGCAAATGAAAAAGCGGATGCTAATATTGAAATTTAAAGATTAAATTCTTTATATATATAACTAAGTATTATATACTTATGTTAGTGATCATTGAAAACTGAATAGTGCGATGTTTCCGCACAAAAAAACACTTTGAGTGTTTCTCATTTATACTATGAATAAAATAAGAGCACATCAAACTATTAAGTAAAAATCAGATTTATCTGATAAAATATTTTACGGAGAGTTTGATCCTGGCTCAGAACGAACGCTGGCGGCATGGATTAGGCATGCAAGTCGAACGGTGAAGCAGAAGCTTGCTTCTGTGAATCAGTGGCGAAAGGGTGAGTAACACGTGAGTAATCTGCCCCTAAGTTGGGAATAGCCTCGGGAAACTGGGATTAATACCGAATGTGGTCTTCTGTCGCATGTCAGAAAGACTAAAGATTTATTGCTTAGGGATGAGCTCGCGGTCCATTAGCTAGTTGGTAGGGTAACGGCCTACCAAGGCGACGATGGATAGCTGGTCTGAGAGGATGATCAGCCACACTGGGACTGAGACACTGCCCAGACTCCTACGGGAGGCTGCAGTCGAGAATCTTCCGCAATGGGCGAAAGCCTGACGGAGCAATGCCGCGTGCAGGATGAAGGCCTTCGGGTTGTAAACTGCTGTCACCAGGGAAGAACAAAATGACGGTACCTGGAGAGGAAGCACCGGCTAACTACGTGCCAGCAGCCGCGGTAATACGTAGGGTGCAAGCGTTGTTCGGATTTATTGGGCGTAAAGGGTCCGCAGGGGGCCTGCTAAGTCTGATGTGAAATCCCACGGCTCAACCGTGGAACTGCATTGGAAACTGGTAGGCTAGAGTATTGGAGAGGTAAGTGGAATTCCTGGTGGAGCGGTGGAATGCGAAGATATCAGGAGGAACACCGAAAGCGAAGGCAGCTTACTGGACAATTACTGACCCTCAGGGACGAAAGCGTGGGGAGCAAACAGGATTAGATACCCTGGTAGTCCACGCCGTAAACGTTGTGAACTAGATGTGGGAGGATTAAGCCCCTTCCGTGTCCAAGCTAACGCGATAAGTTCACCGCCTGGGGACTACGGCCGCAAGGCTAAAACTCAAAGGAATTGACGGGGACCCGCACAAGCGGTGGAGCATGTGGCTTAATTCGAGGCAACGCGAAGAACCTTACCTGGGTTTGACATGTTTTGGATCGGTCTAGAGATAGACTTTCTCTTCGGAGCCAATTCACAGGTGCTGCATGGCTGTCGTCAGCTCGTGTCGTGAGATGTTCGGTTAAGTCCGGCAACGAGCGCAACCCGTGTCGTTAGTTGCAAACAGTTCGGCTGTGCACTCTAGCGAGACTGCCCGTGTCAAGCGGGAGGAAGGCGCGGACGACGTCAAGTCAGTATGGCCCTTATGCCCAGGGCTGCACACGTGCTACAATGGTCGGTACAATGGGACGCAATGTCGCGAGGCGGAGCAAATCCCCAAAACCGGCCCCAGTTCGGATTGGAGTCTGCAACTCGACTCCATGAAGTCGGAATCGCTAGTAAAGGCGTATCAGCTACGACGCCTTGAATACGTTCCCGGGTCTTGTACACACCGCCCGTCACATCATGGAAGCTGTCTGCACCCGAAGTCGTTGACCCAACTCTTTACTGAGAGGGAGACGCCGAAGGTGTGGAGAGTAACTGGGATGAAGTCGTAACAAGGTAGCCGTAGGGGAACCTGCGGCTGGATCACCTCCTTTCTAAGGAGCATCCCTTCTACTTTTTGTAGTTAGGGAGATGGCTTAACTCCGGTTCTACCGGATGTGGATAATGGTAACATTATCAAGGAAACATCGTACTATTCAGTTTTTAATGAGGCTCTTTGAAGAAGAACAGTTAGTTTATTTTTACTGGGGCTGTAGCTCAGTTGGCTAGAGCACCTGCTTTGCACGCAGGGGGTCAAGGGTTCGAGTCCCTTTAGCTCCACCATTATAATGGGCGTATAGCTCAGTTGGTTAGAGCGCGTCCCTGATAAGGACGAGGTCCCCGGTTCAAGTCCAGGTACGCCCACCATTATGCTTGTCAGTTTTTTTTCCTGTACAAAAAATAAGTAAAATAAATTATGTATTATAAGTTGAATCATCTGAATCCACATCTATATTTGGTGGCTTCAAATGAAGCAACTGCTGATATTTCAGCTGTGCTTTTGCTCTTTGACAATTGAAGATTAGGGTATTTCTGACGCTTTACTTTCCGTAAGATGTCAGAATACAAAATACAACTTTGTCGATTTTTTGGTGGTCAAGCTACTAAGGGCACATGATGGATGCCTTGGCACTGACAGGCGAAGAAGGACGTGTTAAGCTGCGATAAGCCACGGATAGGTGCAAAAAACCTCTGACCCGTGGATTTCCGAATGGGGAAACCCGGCTGGAGTAATGTCCAGTCATCCTTAACTGAATACATAGGTTAAGGAAGCGATACTCAGGGAAGTGAAACATCTCAGTACCTGAAGGAAAAGAAATCAACCGAGATTCCGCTAGTAGTGGCGAACGAACGCGGAGGAGCCTAAACCGTCCAGTTTACTGGACGGTGTTGCGGGACCCGGTCGTGGCATTGTGGAGGTTAAGTGAATGTACTGGAAAGTACAACCATAGAAGGTGATAGTCCTGTAATATAAAACCAATACAAGCCTACGGGTATCCCAAGTAGGACGGAACACGTGAAACTCTGTCTGAATCTGGGGGGACCACCCTCCAAGGCTAAATACTCGTCAGTGACCGATAGTGAACAAGTACCGTGAGGGAAAGGTGAAAAAGTACCCCTGCTAGGGGAGTGAAATAGTACCTGAAATCATGTGTCTACAAAGTGTGGACGTCCTTATGGGACTACCGCATGCCTTTTGCATAATGAGCCTGCGACTTACTTTCAGTAGCAAGGTTAAGCCTTGGGCGTAGCCGAAGCGAAAGCGAGTGTTAATAGCGCGTCTAGTTACTGGAAGTAGACCCGAAACTAAGTGATCTATCCATGGCCAGGCTGAATCTTCTGTAACAGGAAGGGGAGGGCCGAACCATTGCGTGTTGAAAAACGCTTGGATGAGCTGTGGATGGGGGTGAAAGGCCAATCAAACTTAGTGATAGCTGGTTCTCTTCGAAATAGCTTTAGGGCTAGCCTTATGTAATAGTTGACGGGGGTAGAGCACTGATTGTTCGCGGGCCCTTACCGGGGTACCAACAACTATCAAACTCCGAATACCGTTAACCGTATCATAGGAGTCAGACTATGGGGGATAAGCTTCATAGTCAAAAGGAAAACAGTCCAGACCGCCGGCTAAGGTCCCTAATTTGGATTAAGTGGAAATAAGGATGTGGAGCTGCATAGACAGCCAGGATGTTGGCTTAGAGGCAGCCACCATTTAAAGAGTGCGTAATAGCTCACTGGTCGAGTGGTTCTGCGCCGAAGATGATCGGGACTAAATCCAAAACCGAAGCCGCGGGTTGCGAGTTTACTCGCAGCGGTAGAAGAGCGTTGTATACTGGGTTGAAGCTAAAGTGTGAACTGAAGTGGACTGTATACAAGTGACCATGCAGGCATGAGTAGCGAAAAACCAGGTGAGAATCCTGGTCACCGAAATCCTAAGGTTTCCTGGGGCAGGTTCGTCCGCCCAGGGTTAGTCGGATCCTAAGGCGAGGCCGAAAGGCGTAGTCGATGGACAACAGGTTAATATTCCTGTACTACCTTATTGGAGTGATGAAGGGACGCAGTATGAAAGCTGAGCCAACTGTTGAATTAGTTGGTCGAAGACCGTAGGGCGTTCGGGGTTAAAAGACCGAACATATAGCCTGAGAGTCGTAAGGTACGCAAGCCTCCGGGTGCGCGGAATTCAGTGGACTTCGCTGACTAGAAAAGCTTCTAAGCGTTGATAATAAGGTATCCGTACCGTAAACCGACACAGGTAGGAAGGTCGAGAAGACCAAGGTGCGCGAGAGAAACCACGTTAAGGAACTCGGCAAATTAGCCCCGTAACTTCGGGAGAAGGGGTGCCAGGCTTTGTGAAGGAACTTGCTTCCGGAGCATCGCTTGGTTGCAACAAAGAGGCTGGTGCGACTGTTTAGCAAAAACACAGCACTCTGCAAACTCGCAAGAGGAAGTATAGGGTGTGACACGTGACCAATGCCAAAAGGTCAAGGGAATCTGTTAGCGTATGCGAAGCAGTGAACTGAAGCCCTGGTGAATGTCGGCCGTAACTATAACGGTCCTAAGGTAGCGAAATTCCTTGTCGGGTAAGTTCCGACCTGCACGAATCGTGTAACGACGCCAGCACTGTCTCAACGTGGATCTCGGCGAAGTTGTAGTTCCGGTGAAAATGCCGGATACCCGCGGAAGGACGGAAAGACCCCGTGAACCTTTACTGTAATCTGATATTGGTATTTGGTTATCCATGTGTAGGATAGGTGGGAGGCTGTGAAACTGCGACGCTAGTCCCAGTGGAGCCGATGGTGAAATACCACCCTTGGGTTATTGGATATCTAACTTTGTCCCGTGAATCCGGGCAAAAGACAGTGTCAGAGGGTCAGTTTGACTGGGGCGGTTTCCTCCTAAATTGTAACGGAGGAGTTCGAAGGTACACTCATCACGGTTGGCAATCGTGAGCAGAGCGTAAGGGTACAAGTGTGCTTTACTGTAAGACCGACGGGTCGAGCAGTTACGAAAGTAGGACCTAGTGATCCAGCGGTTGAATGTGGAATCGCCGTTGCTCATCGGATAAAAGGTACTCCGGGGATAACAGGCTTATAGCGCCCAAGCGTCCATAGCGACGGCGCTGTTTGGCACCTCGATGTCGGCTCATCACATCCTGGGGCTGAAGAAGGTCCCAAGGGTTCGGCTGTTCGCCGATTAAAGTGGTACGCGAGCTGGGTTCAGAACGTCGTGAGACAGTTCGGTCCTTATCCTCCGCGGGCGTAGGAGAATTGACGGGAGCATTCCTTAGTACGAGAGGACCGGGAATGAGTAACCTCTGGTGTTTCTATTGTGTCGTCAGATGCATTGTAGAGTAGCTATGTTACGAAAGGATAAGCGCTGAAAGCATCTAAGCGCCAAGCCCCCCTGAAGACTAGTTCTCCCTTCACCTATGGGTGACTGAAGGCTGGTTGAAGACTACAACCTTGATAGGCTGGAGCTGTAAGTGCAGTAATGTATTCAGGTTACCAGTACTAATAAGCCGTGAGGCTTGACCACCTTTTTATTCAGAGCTGATGCTTAAATGCAGCTTTGAATAGGAATTGGAAATATGGTGTGTTTTGTATACACAATATCCTAATCTTCTTTTTTAATATTCTTAATCACTTAATTGTGATTATACAAGTTTTTTGCCCGGTGCTTTTAGCGAAGTTGATACACCCGTTCCCATCCCGAACACGGCCGTTAAGGACTTCAGCGGCGATGGTACTACACATTAGAGTGTGGGAGAGTAGCACAGTGCCGGGCTTTTTAAATTTCTTTAGCGAACCAGTTTTGGTTCGCTTTTTTTTTGTATTTTTTAGCTCTTTTATATCTATTAATGGATGTTAAAATGTAAAAAAACAACAAAATGGCAAGAATGAAAGTTGATAAAAGCAAAGGGAATGGTAGATTATAAATACATCAACTTGATGTTGAGACTCATTCAATATAAGTTAATAGCTTAAAAGTACTCATTTAATTATTTAACTTCAGCAAAATGATTTAAATTATAATTTATATATAACACTGTAAGGAGAAAAAGTATGAAATTATTCACTTTTTTCATAGGAGCATTTCTTTTCTTATTTTCGCTTGTTGTCCATGGTCAGAATCCTCTGTTTTCCACCGACACTCTTGTCAATTTTAAACACAAAGGGAATAATTTTTTACCGAATGGTTCTTTTGAATTAGGATTAGGAGCAGAGCCGTTTTATCCTGGTTGGTATACGGAAGAGGCTTTTGGATATCCTCCGGATAAACCTGAAATAATTACAAATGATGGAGCCGATGGCTCAAATTCTCTGTCAATAAAAAATATTCATCCTCACACTCGTTTACGCTTAGAATTTGTTTGTCCTAATTTAATAGGAAATACAAATAAAACATTTTTTCTTTCCTATAAAGTTAAGAGTAACAAATCAAATGTTAGAGTAAGAGCTGTTTGGGGCGATACTGGTCATTTAATAACTAATAATGAAGTAAACAAATGGATTCGGGTCAAATATCAGTATACATTTGCTACAGCATATCAGAAAATGAATCTCTTTGCTGAAAGTGAAAGTAATGAAATTTTTGATATTCAATTTGATAGTATAACTTTAAGCCTTGCAGATAATTCCTCTGGAGACTGGTTCCCGTCTGATGATGTTGAAGCTGTATTTATACCCACTGGAAAAAGTAATGATATGCATTTTCAGAAAGATCCGGTTGTACTTAAATATGCTTTGAATGCTCTTTCTTCTAAAAATGTCAACTTAGAACTTCATCTCGTTGATTTATCAAGAGATGGTGTTACAACTTTTCCTTTTTTTAAAAATAATGTGAGCGTTTCTACTGCTAGTCTGCTTGGTGATATCAATTTAGGAACTCTTAAAACTGGCGCTTATATGGCCCTGCTTGCAGTATCGGACAGTAATACAGGTAATCTTTTAACTGTTGCACGCGAACGATTTACTGTTATGTATGATTTGACTAATGTGCCGCCACCTGTTGATTTTGTTGTAGGAATGCACGGAGGCTTGAGAAGTTTTGGAGATCCTGGAACGCTTGAATATTGTTGGCGTGGATTTTGGGATACTGATGAATATTATCAGAATGCCTATCAGATTGGGATAAGGATGCAGCGAATTTTTTCACACATGCGTTTCCCTCAAGTATATCAAGATGCTTTTTTCTGGCAAAGAAGCGATCATCAAATAGATGCAGCCCTTCGAAATGGCTGTAAAACTATGTTTTCAATTTTAATGGGGCGAAGATTTAATCCATTTGCAAATCCGCCGAATGCAGATGATCCTAATGGCTGGTTTCTTGCTCATGCGGTATATCATCCATTTGCTGTGAATAATACTGTGCCAGAAGAATTGGCATTTGCTAGCACAAGAGATCAAATTAAAAAGTTTTTTAAAGAAGTGGCTATTCGTTATAAAGGGAAAATTGATTGCTTGGAACTTCATAATGAGGTGAACCTTTTAATGTTTCCTCAGCAGGCTGTGAAATATATTTTTGAACCAGCTTACAAAATATTTAAAAAAATTGCACCTGATATACCTGTAGTTATGAATCAGACTATGGACGGTGTTTATTCTCATGATGGAGATCATTTTACCCAGCATTTTTTCTGGAGTGGCGGTGGTGATTTCTCTGACGGTTTTACTTATCATCCTTATGCAAGACACGATATTGCATTTAAAGGTATTTCATATTCTATACTCAATGAAAAATTTAGAAAAGATTTTACTAAACCAGGTAGAAAATTTTATATGGGAATGTCCGAAATTCATGGAATAGGGGCTTACGGTTGTCCGGGTTGGGATGCAATACAACGAACTCTTCTCGATTGGAGTGCTACAAGTGATTGCAGTGCCGGAATTATTTCTGACGGATTGTATTTTTTGGAAACAGGCTCACTTATGGCGTGGCCGGGGCGTGGTTCAAAAGCTCCTGGTATTGGTGCTGCGGCATTAAATGCTTTCTATAAGATGCTTGGAGGTTTTGAATATATAAAACGAATCGATAAAGATGAAAATATTCTTGTTGCTTTATTTAAAAATAAAACAACAGGTGAATATGCCGTGGCAATGGCTGCCGCAAATGATCCTACTCAATGTCCGCGTATTGATATGGATATATCTTCAATTAACTGTAAGAAATATGACCAATTCGGGGGGCTTATAGAAAACCCGCAAAATTCTTTTTTATTAACTCGTGAGGCTGTATATTTTAAATCTACAGATCAGGCACTTCTTACAAATGCAGAGAATTATACTTTTAGTTGGGAATCAAGTAATTTAAATTTTGAATACGAGCATAAACCTAATGAATTTACTTCTAATCCACCACCTGAATGGTGGGTAGAATTATTAACAACAGGCATGTACCCTAAAAAATAATAATAAAAGGATTATCATTATGAAAAAATATTTTTTTACTTTTACTTTTTTAATTTTTTCTGTGCTTCATCTATTTGGAGAAACTTCAGATCTTTACTATTACGGTGGTGATTATACAGAAAATGTTATTTTAAATGGCGGTGTAACTGATATTGCCGCTGGCTTTAACCATATTCTTGTCTTAAAAGATGACGGCAGTGTTTGGGCTGCAGGAGAAAATCTTTATGGACAAATCGGAAATGGTAGAAACAGTTGTTCCGAAAGCCTTCAGAAAATTATCCCAGGACACTGTGTTAAAGTTTTTGCTGGCGGTGCATTTTCTTTAGTTCTTAAAGATGATGGTTCCTTATGGGGATTTGGAGCAAATGAATTTGGTCAACTTGGAATTGGTAATAATGAAGATGTCTTATCTCCTATATGTATTAAACCATCTGGTGTTAAAGATGTTTCTGCAGGAGCTTTTCACCTGATGGTTCTTAAAGATGACGGTTCTCTCCTTGTAGCCGGAAGAAATTCTTTTGGAGCGTTAGGAGACAATTCGGATAAAGACAGTAATAGTTTTATCTCTATTTTCTCAACTGGAATTGTCGATATTGCTGCAGGTGACGGCTTTTCAGTTGTCTTGAAAAGTGACGGAAGTATGTGGGGAACCGGTATAAATTTTTCCGGACAACTTGGAATAAATCCTTCCTCTAATGATAATAAACATTTTCTTGCTTATGTGAAAATTTTGGATTCAGGTATAAAACAGATTGCCGCTGCCGGAAGACACCTTGTCTTTATAAAAGATAATTCAAGCGTATGGGGATGTGGTAGAAATTTCGATTGTGAATTAGGTCAACCTCAAAGTTTGAGTATATTTTCCCCCGTAGAATTTTTTAATTCAAATATTAAAGATATTTTTCTTGGTGATTATCAAACTTTTGTTTTAAATAATAGCGGAACTCTTTTTGGATGCGGTAGAAATTTTGAAAATCAAATTATTCCATTTTCAGATCAGAATGTTACTTCATTTACTGAACTGAATTCAAATATTAAAAAAGTTGCAGCCGCTCAGTCATCTACTTTTTTCCTTAATGAAAACGGTTCTCTTTTTGCAATAGGCGATGAGCAATTACATATCATTGGAGCCCTTCCAATAGTAAATAATAATGTTAATGAGCCTAATTGGAAAAATCAAATTTTCTCTTCTGATGTTAAAATTCCTATTGCTGGAAAACACCATTCTCTTGTTATAAAAACAGACAATTCTCTTTGGGGATATGGAGATAATTCTTTCGGCCAGCTCGGCGTAGGTAATACAGATAATCAAGATTCTCCAGTATCTATAACTGATAATGTGGCTGCTGCTGCTGCTGGTGATTATCACTCTCTTATCGTAAAAAATGACTCTTCTTTGCTTGCTTGCGGTAAAAATAATATGGGACAGCTTGGTAATTCATCTACTACGGACTCTAATACTCCTGTTGTGATTTTTAATTCAGGAGTTGCTAAAGTTGCCGCAGGAATCGAACATTCTCTTATACTAAAAACAGATGGTGTGTTATTAGCTTGTGGTTCAAATGCCTACGGCCAGCTTGGAACAGGTGCAGTTTCTACAAATCCTGTCTCAACTCCTGTTCAGGTTATGGACAGTGTTTCGGATATTGCTGCAGGTGATTCATTTTCAGTAGTTTTGAAAAATAATGGTTCCGTTTGGTGTTTCGGAAGAAATAATTATGGACAGTTGGGTAATGGTACAACTAATAATCTATCAGCACCTCAACAGATTATTTCTAGTGATATTGTTGCAGTTTTTGCTGGACCTGAAAATACTTTTTGTTTGAAAAATGATGGTTCTGTTCTTGCTTTCGGAAATAATGCTTATTTTCAGCTTGGTCTTCAAAATTATGATACTTCAGGAGTTCAGCCTCCAACTTTAATCAAAAAACCTGCGACTGTTATTATTGATAATGTTTCTAAGATTTTTCCTGCTAAAAGGCATACTCTTTTCCTTAAAAATGACAATTCTCTTTGGGGATGCGGTATAAATAGCCACGGACAGATGTGCTTAGCGCCGTCTGATAATTCTTATTTTATTCCAGCAAAAATTCTTGATAATGTCTCAACTGCATCAGCGCGTGGCTCTTTCTCTTTAGTTGCATCAAAATTATTTAAATTATCATTTACAAGCGATTCAAATGGTTCTTTAACTGGTGCTGCTGACCAATTAGTTAAAGCCGGTATGGATTCAGAACCTGTAAGCGCTGTCCCGAATTCTAATTATCTTTTTAGCAATTGGCAGGGAGATTATGAATCAAATAATAACCCTATTGTTGTAGAAGATGTTCAAAGTGATATGAATATCAATGCGGTTTTTATTTCCGAAGCAAATTCTGCTTTGTTAAACATCTCTATCGTTGGTAAGGGCTCTTGCGTACCGGGTAACTTCTCTTCTGTATTTACTTTAAATACACCCATTCAAATTTCAGCAACACCTGAACCAGGATATTCTTTTGTCAATTGGACAGTCAGTTCAGCCGGAACATTAGCAGACCCAAATGCTGCAAGCACTACAGTTACAATAACCGGCAATACAAATCTTACTGCTAATTTCCAGGCAGATGGTCAGAATATCCCTCCTATTGCTCTTGATGATACTTATTCTGTAAATATATCAGAAGTTTTAACGGTATCAGCGCCGGGTGTCTTGAATAATGATTCTGATGCTGATAATAATTCATTAACTGCAGTTCTTAATACAATTCCTAAAAATGGTATTCTTCTTTTTCATTCGGACGGCTCTTTTTCATATACTCCAAATGCTGATTTTTCTGGGATTGATTCTTTTACTTATTATGTTTCAGATGGTACAGATAATAGCAATTCGGCATCTGTTTATTTACAGGTTTTATCTAATTCTGCACCTCTTGCAGCACAGGATTCTTTTATAGTTGAAAAAAATTCTACATTCAATCTTCCAGCTCCAGGTGTGCTTGTTAATGACACTTCAATTAATGGAAAACCCCTAACTGCTATACTTGTGCAATCAACTGAACATGGTACTATAACCTTGAATGCGGACGGCTCTTTTTCCTATACTCCGGAAAATGATTACGAGGGTTCAGATTTATTTATTTATAAAATTTCATCAGACAATGTAGAGAGTCAAAATGCTTTAGTTGAGCTTAATGTGATTGATTTTAATCCTGTGAATAACCTTATTCAGGATGGTCTGGTACTTTGGTTTGATGGAGATGATGTCGATGGTGACGGTACTGCTGAAGGAGTGAATGAAGACGGTGTTGCTGCTGATGGAGCTGTTTCTGTCTGGGTGGATAAAGCAGGTGGTGATAATAATGGTACACCAAAAAATTCAAGCTATAAACCTAAGTTAATTGAAAATACTATGAATGGAAAAAGTGCTTTGCATTTTTCTAATCAGACTGATAAACCCGATACTCTATCTTTTGCTGAGGTTAATGATATTAGAACTGTTTTCTGGGTGGTTCTTGATGAAGATGGAAAAGGTATCTTTCTAGGACATTCCTCAAAAATGGATTTCAAAGATTCAGTGGATTCTATCTGGTTTATGTATTATACGGCTGATGCCGTAAAAAATGGAAATACCTACCTGGATGGCAAGATTATAAACGGTGTCCGATCAGATATTCCATGGAATAAATTTTGTTTCCTCGACCTGGTTACTACAGGAAATGTGTCTGCTAATCAAATAGGACAAGATAGAGCTTATGATGGGGTTTGGAAAGGCTTTTATGCCGAATTACTGATTTATAATAAACCATTGAATGATTCAGACCGTATCAATGTAGAAAAGTATTTGAGACGCAAGTGGCTTAATCTTTCTCCAGTAGATGACTCTTTCTCTATCTCTCAGGGCAGTTCATTAGAAGTTCGTGGACTTCTGATTGATAATGATATTAATGAAAATAATGTGGATATACTTGTTGTTAAACGAAGTGACCCTCAGCATGGTAAGATTATATTTTCAAGTAATGGTTCTTTTTCTTATATTCCTGATCCTTCTTTCTCCGGAACTGATTCTTTTACATATTCTCTTTCTGATGGTATTATCGTTACAGATTCGGCAACTGTTACAATTAATATTCAACCGGCCGCTTCTCATTTATTAACTGTTAATAACGGTATCGGTTCAGGCTCGTATACTGAAGGCGAAACCGTTAGAATATTTGCTGATGATCATTCTGGAATAGGTACATTTTCTCAATGGACTGGAGATGTTGACACTATTTTAGATATTAATCAAACAATAACCTCGGTTATAATACCTAATCATGATGTTACTGTAAATGCAGAATTTTATGTACCTGAATCTTCTAATTCTTTTTCAATTTCGGGTTCTATAACTGGCGATGTTACGGCTGAAGTGCCTATTCGTATTTCGGGTGCTGTTAATTTGACCATAATTTCAAATCCAAACGGAACCTATTCTTTTGATAATCTACCTAATGGAAACTATATCATTACTCCTCTTTTAAGCTCGTACGCATTCTCTCCCTCAGATAAAACTGTGACTGTAAACTGTGAAAATGTAAATGGTATTGACTTTACCTCAACTTCTAGTGTAGGTAAATATACTCTTACTGTGAATAACGGAACTGGCTCAGGTACTTATTCTGAAAATGATAATATTAATATTTCTCCTATTGTTCCGGCAGGTCAGGTATTTGACGGATGGACTGGCGATACTCAGTATATCGCTGACTCAAGTGCAGCTTCAACTACAGTTACAATGCCGGCTCAGAATGTTTCAGTTACTGCTACATTCAAACAGGCGCCGCCAAACACTCACAATATCAGTGGTACTGTTACTGGAGATATTCAGCAGGGCGTTATCGTAACTGCTGATGCAACTCATTCTGCTACTACTGATGCGTCCGGAAATTACACAATAAGCGGACTTGCTGACGGAACTTATACAGTTACACCAACTCTAGCTGGTTACACATTTACTCCTGCCACTGCAAGTGCAACCGTTTCCGGTGCGGATGTTACAGGCGTTGATTTTTCTGCCGCTCAAAATGGGAGCGGAGGGGATATTCCAACTTCTATCGCAGGTTGCGTATTATGGTTAGACGGAGCTGACCCTGCTGGAGATGGTTCTACTGTAACTGGTGCTTTATCTGCATGGAAAGATAAATCGGGAAATAGTAATGATGCATCTCAAGCTGATTCTGCAATGCAGCCGTCTGTTACTGCAGCTGAACTTAACGGCAAATCCGTAGTAACATTTGATGGAGCGGACGATTATCTTACTTTCACAAAAATTACAGATATAAAAACAGTTTTTTGGGTATTAAAAGAGGAGAATCAGACTTCAGATGGTTCAAGCTTTCATTTCCTATTAGGTGATGATGGAAACTACGATTTCCATAGAGGCACAGGTACTCTTTGGGATAGTACCTATGCCGCTGACGGGATTAAACAGGGTGCAACAAGAGTTGACCGTGCAGATTTTGACGGATTAACTACTGATATACCAGCGAATCAATATGTAATAGTATCTCTGGTAACTTCCGGTGATTTAACCGCAAGTCAAGTTACAAAAGATAGAAATATCGGACGCACCTGGGATGGTGGAATAGCAGAAATCATTATCTACAATCAAACTCTTTCTGATACTGATAGAGATAGTGTTGAAAATTACCTGTATAATAAATGGTTTGGAACAGCTCCGTCAACTCATTCAATCAGCGGAACTGTTACTGGAGATATTCAGCAGGGCGTTACTGTAGCTGTTGATGCAACTCATTCTGCTACAACTGATGCAAACGGTAATTACACAATAAGCGGACTAGCCGATGGTTCGTATACTGTAACTCCAACTCTCACAGGTTATACATTTGCTCCTGCTACTGCAAGTGCAACCGTTTCCGGTGCGGATCTTACAGGTATTGATTTTGTTTCAACTCAAAATGCAGCTCCGCAGTTTACT
>Ga0256913_10000241_pt1 | contig 27394 bp, 18 predicted proteins | sample Axial_MatmetaG_FD_185970 | JGI IMG/M metagenome (GOLD analysis project Ga0256913, IMG submission 185970) | Deep-sea worm associated microbial mat communities from Axial Seamount, Juan de Fuca Ridge, Pacific Ocean - Axial_Mat | ecosystem: Environmental > Aquatic > Marine > Oceanic > Microbial... | reverse complement strand
GGGTATTATAATTGGCAGCAAAAGCATTCAATTGTGCGGTTTCTCCATTGTTACAAACGGCCATATCCGGTCCGGCATTCACCACTGTTGTTAAAACAGGTGGAATCTCGATAAAATCAACCCAAGCTTGATTCGTTCCGCCGCCTGTATTGGCATCCCTAATAAAACTCCATTTACATTGGTGGTCACCTTCGCTAATAGGGAAACTCACTTGCTCCCAATCGAGCTCACCAGCCCATTGGCCTTGCTTTTCACCATCGATATAGAAGTTGAGGTAGTCGTAACCGGCCTCGGTAGATACTTTTCTATAAAACTGAATGAAGCCTGACGCTCTATTCTCCAAAGTTAATGTCATGGTAGAGCTTTGGTAATCGTCCACATTCCCTGAAACAGAGGAGTAATCACCTTCAAAAAATACCGTATGATCTATCTCCCATGGTTGATCTCCCGACATGCTAAACTCATCACCAAACTCGCCGGTCTCAAAATCTATTGCCTCCGATGGTAATAGAACAAAATTCAACATATGGTGATTCTCCGAAACAGATTGCTCTATCAACAAGGGAGCAAAACCATCTTTTTCCACTTTTACAGTATAGGTATTACAGCTCACATCTTCCATAGAATACACGCCATTCTCATCGGTATAAACCGGATCGAGAGGGGTATCCATAAAGGTAATTTCTGCGCCTTCCAAATTCTCCCCTGTTGTGCCATCAAGCACAGAACCGGAAACCATAGTAGTCGCGGCTTTTTCTAAATATACATCAAGGAATGTGGCTGTATCGCTTAATATCTCAATATTATCAAAGCTTTGAGCAATATAGCCATAGGCTGAGAAGGTCGCGTTAATATTTCCCGATGTCAATAGGCGATAATAAGCTCCAAATGCTGAATCACTCATATAAGGCTCTCTATAGCTGGAGCCGTTATTGTCTATGCCATCCACAAATACCTTAGCTGAAATAGGTTCTAAGGTTTCTGCATCATAAATATGCCCCCTTAATGTTTGCACATTAGGCCTGTTTAAAATCATCATGGCAGCTTCCATATTATCAGAGATGATATTGGGAACCTGTGGTGATGGTGGAATAAATTCCTGCCCTAGTTCCACGGTAAAACAGAAAATGCCATGATGGCCATAAGCCCAGTCATCGGTCACACCTGCTGCCGGATAAAGAGCATTAGATTGCTCTGGAGTATAATGTCCCGAACCAATAATGCGAGGTATACTCATGGCCATATTGGTCGCCAACTCTTGTAATGCCTGATGATCGGGCGCCACACAAGTGGATGAATATCCATAAGGATAAAGAACCAATTCGCTATAACTATGATATGTAATTCCGGAAGTGAAATGATGAGCGGCAAATAAATCGCGAATGGAGGCTATCTCAGGCTCCGAGAAAGCAGAAGGCCCACGATAGGTCTCGGAGGTACGATCTGCAGAAGCACCTTCGCCTCCCCATTCCCAACCATAATTCCTATTGGGGTCTACACCATCATAACTTCCACTGTTGTAGTTGAGTTGACCATTATTATCACCATCAGCAATGTTTTTTCTCCAATTGGTATTCAGTTGGTTCAATACCACCTCATGGCCATCGGGATTAACCATGGGAACTATATATATTTCCGAATGATCCACCATATAGGTTATTTGGTCATCTACACCATAATTATCCACTAAATATTGAATAATCCCCAGAGTCACCTCGGTAGAGATGGGCTCACGAGCATGGTGATCGCCTAGAAAAAATACAGCGGGTTCGTCTTCCTCATCATTTACATTATCAGAGATCTTCAACATCCAGATATCATGCTGATAATCCACATAAGCATCCATTCCTGAATCATAATATATCTTACCATGACTATCTCCTATATCACTCAAGCTACAAATCTCCGGATAATCCGCAGCTATTTGTTGCAAATAATCAAGAGCCTCATCATAGGTATGATATCCTGCAATATCTTTATTTCCACGCCCTAAATTCTCAATATTACGTTCCGGTGTCTGAGTGATGATAAAATCCCAATCGGCTTTCAACTCCTCCAACCTATTTGGTGTCACCATCAAATCGAGAAATTGATTGGGTTGATAAGCCACAATCTCATCTTTTTGTTTGTCAAAATATTGATAGCTATCCTGATTAGCAGGAGTTATCCTAATAACTTTTTCATTCTGGCTAAAAGATGCATAGCCTAGCAAGAAAGCGAATAAGAATGTGAATATATTTCTCATTTGTGTATATATTTTGTGATAATTAATTGACCCCTTAAAAGATGAATGGTTGCACAAATGTAAAATATTTTTGATAAGTATGGGAGGAAACTGACAGCCCTGATAAAAGAAACTGAAAACAATTAAATGATATGTCTTTCAATGGCATCAATAAATTTGACTATGTCTATAGGCTTGGTGATATAAGCTTCAAAATTCTGATCCTTCAATTTATAAATCTCCCGTTCGCTAGCATAGGCTGTTAATGCCACAATAGGGATATGCGGATATAACTTTTTAATGATATCAGCGGACTCGTAGCCATTCATAATAGGCATCATCAAATCCATCAACACCAAATGAATGTCCGGCTCTTCTTTCATCATACTAATCGCCTCTTTCCCATTCCAAGCATGCAAGAGCCTACACGGAAATATGGACAGTATCTTTTTCACCAAGAGATAGTTGACTTCATTATCTTCGGCCATTAAAATGGTTTTCCCATGAATACTCATTGGTTTTTTCTCCATCTCCTGAGTCTTCACCATTTCATCTTTCTCCAATGGGATGGTGAAAAACACATTAGTACCCTCGCCCGGCTTAGACTCTATCCAAATTTCTCCTTGCAACAAATTGACATAGGCCTTCACTATAGAAAGACCAAGACCACTACCACTCACATTTGATGTGGAACGCGCATCAATCTGTCTGAATTTTTCAAAGATTACTTCTAATGAGTCAGCAGCAATACCTTGTCCGGTATCTTGAATTTGAAATAACAGCTGCTTTTTATCATTCACACTACAATAAACACCAATAAATCCAACTGTGGTAAACTTAATGGCATTATCAACAAGATGGTGGAAGATCCTTCTAATCTTGCCTTCGTCGGATTGTATGAGCAATTCATCTTGGCTGCAATTAATCTCTAGTTTGGTTTCAATTTTTTTGCTTTTTAATACATCAGATTGTTGGTAGAGCACCTCCGAGATGATATCCTGAATATTAATAGATGATTTAAAATATTCTTCCTGTTGCGTATGTATTTTAGAAATCTCTACTGTATCTGTGACAAGATTAAGTAAATCGTTGGCGCTTTTGTTAATCAGCTTGATGAATTCTCCACGCTCTTCAACAGAGATATCGGGATCATTGAGTAATTGAGCAAAGCCCATAATTCCATTCATGGGAGTCCGATATTCATGTGAAATATTATTCAAAAAGGCTGTCTTTAACCGGTTGCTCTCCTCGGCAATTTCCATGGCGTCTATCAGTTCTAATGTTTTTTGAGTCACCAAATCTGCCAAATGATCTTTATGAGCTTTTAGCTCTTCAGCCCGTATGCGCAAACTTTCTTTATGGAGTGATATCTCTTTTTTTTGCGAATTAATCTCCTGATTCTTCTTGCTTAAGGCAATATTACTCTTTTTCTGAATACGGAGATAATGCCACAATATTAGACTTATTATAATGACTAAGAAAGCAAAAACACTAATAGCAATGACACTGATCTTTTGAATATTTTCCTTTTCCTTCAAAATTTCGTTTTCTTGTTCACTCTTTTCTGCCTCATATTTAATCATCAGCTCGGATATCTTATCTTCTTTTTCTTTGGATAATAATTGATTTCTTAAATGATAATATTGATGAAGATAAAAAAGCGATGTTTGAAAATCTCCTCTTAAGGAATCTATTTGCGCTAACTTTTCATAGGCTTCCAGCTGTGTTTTCTTTAAATGATATTGTTTCGAGGTATCTAAGGACTGCTGATAATACTGTCTTGCCTTGTTATAATCATGCTTTTCTTTATAGATATCTCCTATATTCGTTGTCACATAACATATGCAATTATTATCTCTATTAGCCGCACATATATTCAATGATATTTTATAAGACCTTAGTGCTTTCTCATATTTACGATTCAAGAAATAGGTTCTTCCTAGATTATTGTGGATATAGCCAATTTTTAAGCTGTCACCAAGCTCTGTATAAATGCGTAGTGCATTTTCAAAATATTCTTGGGCGGCCTGATAATCGTGCTTATCTTCAGTATATATCTTCCCAATTTGGCTTTCTACACTAGCCAATACGCCATCAAAATGATTTTCCTTGCAAATTTCAGCGGCCTTCTCAGCATATTCTAAAGCTTGATCTGCCCTTTGGGGATTTTCACCCAGAATAACAGAAAGGTGGTGATAAGCAATAGCTAATTTTCGCTCGTCTTGAATAGAATCAAAAATGTGTATATTTTCCTGTACGTAAACAATGGCACTATCGTATTTCCCCAACAACCAATTAGTAGCTGCTAAAATATCATTGGTAACAGACTTATATTGTCCAATATCACCTTTCTCAGCTATGCAATAAGCTTCCTTTGCATATAAAAGAGCTTCCTCCGGTCTGGTTTTATATAGTGCTTTGGCAATATTATTATTAAGGATGACTTTTGTAGTATCTTGGCGAGTGTTCTGCAACTCATTCAGCAGACTATCCACAACAGTGTTCTGCGAATATGTTAATGTGCATATTCTCAAAGTCAATAGAAATAAAATTATCCTATACTTCATGATGCAGAAGTTGCTAACAGTTCTTGGCTTACTGAACTTTTCTAGTGGGAAAAGTTCGATAAAGGTAGACATAAATTTTTGGAATAACACCTATTTAGAGAGAAAAAAGCTGTTCTTTTTTCGTATTTTCGCCAAATGTATGAGGTAAAACCAAAAAAACGACTGGGTCAACATTTTCTCAAAGATCAAAACATTGCGGCAAAAATAGTCTACGCTCTTAATGACACAACGGAAAATCTATTGGAGATAGGTCCCGGAACCGGTATCTTAACTGATATCATCTTGCAGCAAACAATCCCTCATTTTAAAGTCATTGAAATTGACAACGAATCCGTAGTTTTTCTTCATGAGAAATACCCGGAACTAAAAGAAAGCTTGATAGAAGGCGATTTTTTAAAGATCGATCTATCCTCCATATTCACTGCGAAGTTTAGCATAGTAGGGAACTTCCCTTATAATATCAGCTCGCAAATACTTTTTAAAGTCTGGGACAACCGCCATCAAGTCACAGAAGTAGTAGGCATGTTTCAAAAAGAAGTGGCAGAAAGAGTAGCGGCCAAGCCGGGGAGTAAAACTTATGGCATCTTAAGTGTCCTTTTACAAGCTTTCTATCAAATAGAATATCTCTTTACAGTGAATGAAGATGTTTTTATTCCACCCCCAAAAGTTAAATCAGGCGTTATTCGTCTGATCAGAAATGATGTGGAAACTTTGGACTGCAATGAGAAGAGATTTAAAACAATCATCAAAACAGCCTTTAATCAGCGGAGAAAAGTCATTGCCAATTCCCTGAAGTCTATGGGCTTTAAAGATCATCTGGATCAACTGAGCCATTTGGCTGGTCAGCGCCCCGAGCAGTTAAGCGTGGAGGAGTTTATTGTGATAACCCAAGTGCTTGCCAAGCCTATCTAAAAAGCAAAATGTAAACCACCCATCACACCAAAACCTTGCACAGGATAGCCATACCACAACTGGTATTCATTGGAGAAAATATTATTAATATTCAAGAATACTCCCAAATTCTTGCTTAAATGGTAGTCTAACATCAAATTAAAGTCCATCCAAGCATCCACTGTCTTTTCTACTTGATATAAAGCATACATCTTAGATTGCCCCAATAATAAGCCGGTAACTTTCAAATTCTCCAACACCTCATAACTCACTTTCAACTGATAACTAAACTCAGGCTTTTGCCAGGCTCTGGTGGCCGTATCCATAGTAAAAGAGTTATAATGGGCATATAGGTTCACATCCCAACGATCAGTTTTGAATAGTAATTCGGCACCGGCCCCTAGTTTTTGTCCCCCATCATAAATAACTGCAAAGGAATTATCAAAACGAGCAGTGGTATCGGTAACAAACATAGGCATATCTTCAAAGGCAGCAGTTTCGGCATAAATATGATAATCCAAATAGCTGAAAACATGCCCTTTAAAACCCGCTCGAACACGATATTTTGTACGTGAATATTTCAAGTGAACCAAAGGAGAAACAAAATAGTTTTCTTTCACCAATGAAGCTATACTATTGTTTTCAAAGCCACCATCAACTTTGGCATATAAATTCAACTGGTTTTCCAATAATCCCACCTCCAATTTTACCATTGGAGCCACTGCTACTCTTGTGTTGGTATCTAATCCCATGGAAACCTTAGCTCCAATTTGAACTTGAACACCACCATAGGCAACATAATAATAAGGAGTTAAATCATAAAGACCATGAAAATATCCGGAGGTGCTATCCACAGCAGGAAACTGACCGGAGAAATTCTGGGTGCTGTAGTAAGTTTGTGTGGCAAACTCAATACCTGCATACTGATTCTTAGCATCTAACCATGCCACAGCGCGTTCCATATGTGCATTGATATCCACTAAATGTTCCTGACTGTTATAATGATCCCAGAAATATTGATAGCCCAATTTAACTGCCCAATCACGTTGACGAGTATCAAAGGTTCCCAACACATCCACATTCAGACCCACATGGGAATATACCTGATTAATATCCTCTTTAAAATTATTAGTAGTGGCAGCTAAATCCAGCGGATAATCTTCAGGAAAGAAACCATAATAATGAATTTGATTTCTGCGATAATCGAGAGCTATCTTGGTGGTCTGCTTCCTTTTGATATGCTTAGTCCAAACCTCGGCACTACTCAAACTATGACCGGAAAAGGCCATATCTTGAATATCACCATCTGTTGACAAATGGCGGATATGCACACCTATCACCGATTCATTGCTTAGTTTATTATTGATTACGAGCTCGGCATAAGGAGTCATATACATCCCAAAACCTGCTTTTACAAAATTCTGAGCATATTTAGTACTCCTCTTGTCAATAAATTTGGCCGCAGTAAGCTTCTCTAAGGAAAAATTGGTAGCAAACAGTTTTGGCTGGGTGAGATAATCTATTTTAAGTTTATGTGCCGTATTGGTATCCATTGCCGGTGAGAAGTTCAGCTTATTGGCCTTTGCTATACTGGGGCTAAAAGGAGCAATTACCATTACTTCCTCAGAGTTTTGTAATTCTTCTACCTGAGCCTCAGATATCAATGGCAAAACAAAGATGATGACAATCAGATATTTCAAACTATGTTTCCACATTTCTCTATGCTTTAATCTATTAATTTTCATTTTTCTCTTCCTCATTATTCGCTGATTATTTGGTCACATTATCCATGATGATGCTATCTGTCTCTTGCGAAGATGTTGTATCTTGCTCTTCTATGGCTTCCAATTCATCCACCACTTTCTTTTTCCTGATGGCGATATTTACCAAGATGGTGTCGTCCTGATTATCGATGATACTTTGTAGTGTTTGTTTAGCTTGAAAGGTATTGCCATATTTCACGTAGATATCGGCCAAAAGAATAAACCCACGTGTGATCCATTCATCATAAGACCCATATTCATTAATCATCTCAAAGACCAGTTTCTCCGAGTCTTTATAATTTCCCAGCTTATATTGTATCAATGCCTGATAGTATTTGGCTTCTGCGGCGGTACTCCCTTTCATCAATTTGGATACGATGGTGTATTCGTTATTAGCGAGTTGTAAATTTCCGGCAGTAAGGGCTGCATGAGCCCGGTAGGCATGGGCTTTTTTGATGGTTTGTTCGCTCACCAACTTACTTGTTAATATGGTTTTTGAAATCACTAAAACGCTGTCAGCCATCCCCATTTGTTGATAGCATTCCAACTGACCGTCCAAACTTTCTGAAAGATAGACTTCATTGGAAGCCATGGCGAAAAGCTCTTGATAGTTGGTCAGTGCTTGTTGATACTTTTTATTATAGCGATAAATACGCGCTGTTTTTAAAAGGGCAGTCTCACGAAATGCCGCCTCAGAGTTTTGCAAGACAAATTCATAATCCGTCAAGGCGGCATTAAAATCACTGGCTTTCATCAAACATTCTGCACGATAAAAATGCGCATTGATACTAAAAGCTCCCTGGGGGTATTGTGCCAGATAGTTATTAAAACCTGGAACAGCAGCTTCGCAGTCACCATTCATATATACATTCTCAGTAGCCATATAACTAATGCTATCTTGGGCATTATTACTGATGTCGGCAAAAGGAATATTTTTTACATACACAAAGAAATCTGCAGCTTCATTAGACTCCACATAAATATTGCGGATGCTCACCAAAGCTTCTTTGGACTCTTTTGTGCCGGAATAATTCTGAACCACCTGTTTCAAAATCTTTAGGGCATCATCATTTTGATCCATATTATAATAGGTGAGACCAATTTTTAAGAGGGCCTGCCTTTTAAAAGGGCTATTGGGATAATTTTTCACTAAATTATTGAAACTATAAATCGCCAGTTGATTTTGCTCAAAGATGAGATAGGTGGTGCCCAATTCAAATAAAGCATCGTCGGCTAAAGTAGATTTAGGGAATCTGATATAGAATTTATTCAGCTCCTCGGCCTTCTTGTGCAGATCACCTAAGCCACCATAGGCTAAAGCTTGCTGATACATGGCATAATCGGCATTAGCCTCACCCATAACCAGAGCTAAGCTATAATAATCCACTGCTTTTTGAAAATCTTTCAGGATATAATAACAATCTCCTGTTCGTAGATAGGCATCCGCTTTTAAATTGGTTTGTGCTTCCGGCTTTTGAATCATTTTTTCGAACCACTGAATGGCTTCTTCATATTTCTTCAACATCAAATAACTGAAGGCAATATTATAATCCAGATGCTGACTCTCATTGATTTTCTGTATTTGATAATCGGAGGCCAGCTCCTTCCATAATATAATGGCATCGTAGTATTTATGCATTTGATACTGGCAATCTGCTTGCCAATATTTAGCTTTTAAAGCCAGCTTTTTTTCGATGGGGTATTTTTGCGATTTGATAAATATGGCCAAAGCATCGGAGAAACGATTTTCCTCATATAATTCTGAAGCCCTATTATAGGCAATACGCTGATAAGCCAGATTCAGATCTTGACTCCTTTCAGGAATATTCTCTATGGATAAAAGTGCACCTTTATAATTTTTGGAGGAAAGAAAAAGATTCACCAAATAGCCATAAGCTTCATTTTTACGAGGAGAATCAGGATAAGACTCCACGTATTGATTGATAGCAGTAATGGCTCTGTTAAAAGGGTCGTTGCTAAGTTCGTAGGATATTTTAGCAAAGTTAAATAGGGCGTCTTCTTTGATAGACAAATCGTTATCCAGTTGATAGGCAGCATAAAAAGCCTTGGCAGCATACTCTTTTTGATCGGTTTTTAGATAGCAATTTCCCAGGTTATAGAGCGCATTTTGTGAAAGCGCATCTTTCTTATTTCTTACTTTTTCAAAATATTTGATGGCAGAGGCATAGTCTTCCGTCACCATATAGGCATAAGCTAATTGATAATAATCGGATTTTTCGTAGCCCGACCTGGTATTTTCTTTATAATACTCCAAATATTTAATAGCTTCCGGATACTTCTCTAAGCGGAAATTGGCATCCCCAATGAGCTTGGCTATCTCGTTCTTCCTTGCTCCCTTTGCCCTCTCAAAAAGTTCCGGAGCCGTTTCCAACAGCTTTTTATAATCTTCTTCCTGATAATAAATCTGACTGATATAGTAAGGCACTATGGTTTTAAAAACCGGATCATTCTCCAGTTTTAAGAAACCTTTTAAAGCAGTTGGATAATTCTTCTCATCGTAATTGATATGTGAATAGTAATAGGTAGCAGAGGCAGCATAGGAAGAATTAGAGTCTTTTACTTTATAAAAATAGTTCTTGGCCTTCTTAGGTTTGTCATTCATAAAATAACTATAACCCAGCTTAAAGAAAAAAGTACTTCTATCATCCGGTGCCAGATTACCCGGGCGTACTTGTTCATATTCTACGGCAGCATTTTTAAACTTTTTATGTTTGAAATAGTAATCGCCTTTGGCTTTTTTCAGCTCTTCTAACCTACTATATTCGGGATAGGCATCCTCAAATTTCTCCACCAATCCTGCTCCTTCTCGTAAGTCCATTTTGATGGAAACATAGGCATTAAGAAATTCTAAATCCGCCCGTTGTAAATCATTCAGATCCTTATTTTTACATTCGGATATTAAATTCTGAGCCGCTAATAACCGATGATTAGAAATAAAATCTTCTATGAGTAATAGTTTAGAATTCATCTCCACATTACTTTGGCTTAACTGGGCAAATAAGTTGAAGCCTGTAAATAAGGAAATAGTTAAAAATAAAAGCAATCGTTTTCGCATGACCATAATATTTGATATTGCTAATTTACCTACTAATACTAAAGATAGAAGTTGGCAGGTTTTAAAATTGTAACATATAATTGTTGATAAAACGCTGCTTTATGGCTTATCGTATAGTGGACGATTATTCAATTCGAAGGATGCTAACCTTTGGTCACTGAGCTAAGTCGAAGGGCAAAGGCTTAGTGTCCTTAGCTTTCTTGGTTTCCCTTTTTAAGCTGGTTAGCACAACTTGGGAAAGCTGTGTTACAACGAATACAAAACTGATTGAGACCCTTGCCACGGTCTTTCGATTCCAAAAAAAAAGAGCAGTCCTACTCGAACTGCTCTTTTTAACACCTAAGTTAGCTGCTTATTTTACAACAAACTTCATCATATTTTTTCTTTCACCTTGGCTTACTTCAAAGAAATAAATACCACTGTTCAATTGAGAGATATCATAGGTCTTTTGGAATTTCCCGGAACTTACATTTACGGTTTCTTTTGCAATGCTTTCACCAAGAATATTATTAATAGCGATAGTAAAATCTGCATCTTCTTTTGCCAAGAAAGCTAAGCTAATAGCAGTATTTGCAGGATTAGGATATACCTCTAAGTTAGAAACATTCTTTAATTCTTGGATACCGATATTATCGGGTACATAAAAACTGAAATTATCAGCCCATGCACAAGTATCAATAGTTCTATAGGCACGAACTGACCAATAATAATTGGCATCAGTATCTAATGGATCCATATTAAAATTTAATACATCAGCATCCAAAAATTCATATTGAGCATCAGACATATCAGCATTCTTGGAATATCTTAGTTCATAACCATCTACCCCGGCTAAATCGCGCCATTCCAGTTTAGGTCGCAAAGTATTCACATTAGAACCATCAGCAGGGCTGGATAAGGTAACATTATTGACCATAGAAAAGCTCCTTGAGTCAGACCACATAGAAGTATCATTAACATGGGCTGCTCTTACTCTCCAGAAATATTCTGTTCCAAATCTTACGAAATTAGGCAACACCATTATAAAATCGTTGGTAATACTCGGTATGGGCTCAGTAAAATTCTCATCGAGACTAAGTTCTACAGTATATTCAAAGATATCATTATCTTGATTAGTTAGATCTGTCCATTTAAGCTTTGCATCAAACTCCTGATTGCTAGCGTTATTACTTGGAGATTTTAGTTTAACATTTGGAACGGTTTCAAAAGACCAAGTCTCAGACCAAGCGCCAAAACCCTCTGCATGCATGGGTCTCAATCTCCAATAGATGACTTTCCCAAAAAGCAGATAATCTGGAGCACCGATAAACACATTGCCTTCAATATTAAAAATAAAATCGTAAGGACTATCAAAAGTATCTACGGTATCCATTTCTATATCAAATCCACCAACACCTAGAATATCTGTTCCACCTACTTTAGCCTTCCATTTAAGGTTAGGACGAATATCTACACCATCGTCACCATCTCTTGGTTTGCTGAGTTCACAAGTACTAAAGATCGTAAAATTAAACACTTCGCTCCATCCTGAAGAACCACTGTCATCTATGGCTTCAACCCTCCAAAAGTATTGTTGACCAAAGCTTAGATACTGATTCTCATATGCTGTTAATGTCAAGTTACTTTGATCTACCACTATATCCGCAAACGCATCGTCGGTGGCAAGCTGCATATGATAAGTTATTTCACCAACACCTGAAACAGCATCCCAATCAAGGATAACATCAGGCATCACGTACTCAAATCCGTTTTCTGGTGATTGCAATTGTGGTACCGTAACTTTTTGTTGAGCAAAGGAAACCTGAGCCACAATCAGCATGATAAATATTCCGTAAAATCTCTTCATCATTATATTTTTTATCTATTAAATACTATTTAGAAATGACCAACTTTGTTTGGTGTTGATATTGTCCATCCTGAAGTCTGACAATATAAGAACCATTTTCAAGCTGGCTTAATTCAACATCCAAAGAAACCTGCCCCTTATTGACTTGGTATTGATGATTTACAACCAATTTTCCACTTAAATCAAAGATATCAAGACTAACTAAACCGTTCATTTGTGACTCATAAGAAATTTGAATCGCGTTGTTGGCAGGATTTGGGAAAAGTTTTAAGGTTTCATTTCTACTCATGGCAGGGGCTATCTCTTCAAAACCAACAAAGTCTTTTGTAACATAAGCACCAGCACCAAATGTTCCCACATAAATAGCACCATAATTAGTTGCTCCGGGATAATAAAGATTAAAATCATCATTCACAGGATAGGCAATACTTGGCCAATTTACATTTTGTTGTCTGATGCTGAATACCGGTACATCGCCAAATTCTGAATCTTCGTAGATCCAGTTTACAGAAGTGGCAGTATAATTTTCGGTATAGAACAAACCATTTTCAGTTCCAATAAATACCAAACCATCATTATTCACCTCGAATGAAGAAGCATATACAGGCATCTCAGGAAGGTTACCTTGAATACTAGTAAATTCAGGTTCATCGCTCATGCCGTCTTCAGTGGCAAACACATAATCCCTATTACCATAGTTTCCTAGAGTAATAATAACATTCTCACTATTCTTTGCATCTACAGCCACAGAGGTAATCGCCTGTGTAGTAGCTAAATTTATTTCGGTAATTGCGATGATACAACCCGGACTGTTGATATCAGCAGACTCTTGATTTACAGCTCTCAAGACGTTAGAAAGTCTAAACAATCTTCCTTCTAAAGTTCCTACCCAAATATAGTTGGCATCTTTGGAATAGGCCATACAAGTGGGGATGCCTTCAACGGCACCAATTTGCCACCAAACAGGAGCAGCAGTATAATCCAGCATTCCTGTGGTCATATAGACTCCACCTTCAAATGCATCATTTTTAGGTTTGCCTTCTGTAGCAATAAAACATCTACTTTGAACAAGGTCTTTGATCATTAAGGTATCACCTTCATTAATACGAGATGGGGCGATGGTTTGGAATGGGAAGTCGTAATTATGACTGGTAGCCCATAATTCATCGCCTGTGTTATAGTCTTTTTTTGCTATAAACTTTACAGAGTCTTCAGTATATATAGTACTTGGTGTTTCCCACATCAGGAAGGGGCTTAAAAACTCATTCCCAATTTTCACTCCATCAAGAATACCTGTATTCACGTTCAGCCCGGCATCCTCTGATCTCCAGAATGTGCCATCAGCGGCAGAACAAACATAAAACTCAGGGTTAATAAAGCTAATATGGTTATATCCTCCGGTGAGTGGAGAAGGTCCTCCGTTATTATTGAGCAGTAACTCATAAGCTTGTGAGGATCCATTATCCTTAATTAAATGAACACCATTAAACTGAGAACCGGCAATTACATCACCTGATTTATTAGCATTGATTGTAAAATAACCGGTGGTATTATACAAACGATTGAGTAATTGTAGGCTTGTAAAATTATCTTTTGTTATCCCCATTCCACCATCGGTGGCAAAAACTACATTACTGACAGCAGTGGGATGAAAAACAATAGCATTGATACCAAAGTGTAGATAGACTGAATTAAAACCACTAAAAGGATCATCGTCACCATTTGTTATTTGCTGCCAGCTATAGTAACCAGTAGGTTGGGCTTCATATCCTTTATAGATATCATAAGCTCCAATATATACTGTTTTTTCATCATTAGGTTGAACGGCAACACAGTTATTTCTTAAACCTTGACCATTAAATATATCGCTAATATTAGACCCCCCTGGATAAACAATTCTCCATGTCAGCCCCTTATCAGTAGATACATAAACATTGAAAAGTGCGCCATCGGCATCAACATAACTAGCATAAATATAATTTGAGTTAGCTTCGGAGACAGCATATTTAATGCTTCCAAATGCTCCTGTAGGCAACAAGCCGGCTTCTTCGCTTGATCTTAAAACAAAATCAGTAAACCCGGCTGTAGAAACATAAGTGTTTCCGGCCACGGCGGCAACAATAACGCCATCATAAAAAACCACATCACAACTTTTGCCCAATAGCTCAACGCCATCGGATATTGCATATACCCAATTTGCTCCATCAAAATATTTTAAGCCTGTATTAGTAGCAGCATATATTTTACCGGAAGCATCGACGGCTATTTTTTGAATAAAAGCCCAATCCCCGGCAACATCGTCACCAGTGGGAGCTGTGCCCGGCATCAATTGGAAACTATTGCCACTGGTGGACTTAAAAATACCTTTCCCGATGGTGCTTCCTTCTGCAATTTTATCAGCAGAGGGCTCTAAACTTACTCCGGTACCCACATAGATGGTTCCATCAGCAGCTTGGCAAATTGTGGAAACATTTAACACTTCATCAGTTACCACTTTCTCCCAAACATTACCATAGTTAGTAGAAAACCATAATCCACCGGTAGTACTGCCGGCATATAAGGTGTTATTACTTGCATCTCTATTATCAAAGATAACTGCCTTAGTAGGACCTGCCATATTGTTAGGACCCATAGATGTCCAATGATAATTAGCAGCTGTAGACTTATGGCTCTTCATGGCTTGAGTTTCTGCTCTTGCTTGTAGAATGTCCATTATAGAAAGGCTAGCTGTTGCCTGATTACTTCTCACTTTTGTGAAATAATCGGCAGATGTCATTTTGTTAGTTTTATCAGTTGTAGAACCGTCATTGTCATTAACTGATAATGCAAAAATAACTGACGTTAGACCTGAAAGTAAAACTATAAAGGTAAATCGTAAAAATCTATTTTTCATACCCGTTTGTTTTATTTTAAATGATTACGTAATAGTTCTTAAAATAGTGGCACAAGGTACGTCATTTTTATTTCAATACAAACCCGCAAGCCCAAATAATTTTAACACTATTTAAGGTTTTGTTGATGTTTTACAAATTGAAGCATTGTATTTCTTTAAATGTATAAGCATCTCTTAAATTTTTACAGGAATAAAAAATTGTATAATATTAGATACAAGACACTTACAAAAGAGCTGTAATCCAAGGGAATCATCAGTATTATTCCCATTGAAGGATTGGGAAAATGGGTGTTTCTAACATTTAAAAACGACTAAAAAAACAGAAATGAGAGTCTCTTTACCAAAAAAACTAGGGCTTTTCCCCGATAAAGCGGGAGTATTTTGCAACAAAATGGAGCAGGTTCTCATAAAAAAGCATAAATATACAGTCTAAAACATCCTAAATAACTTGTATGTTTTCCATCTCAATCCAACCCACACTCCCGTTTTGGATTTTAATTTTTCGCCATGTCCCCACTTGATCTAATATTTGAACTTTGGTGCCTTCATGAATAACAAACAAATCGACACTGTTCTCATTGGGGGAGCTCTTAATGGTAATACTCGGCGTAAAGACTATGGCTTCGTCATGTTGCTTAAAGGATGAATATTTTTGCGATGTTAAAAAGAAAGAAAATAGAGACAGAAATAAGAACAAAACAGCTGTCCAGAAGCCTATCTTTTTCCAAAATACACTAGAAGAAAGGAAGTATAGCAATAAAAAGAAGGAAAACAGACTAAACAAACCCAAGCCAATATACGCCCAAATATCGATGGGGAAATAATTATATAAACCCTTATACCATCTCACAAAGAAAATGCTCGGCACCTCATCTATTCTATCAGGAATCATCGTGTTGCAATGTTGCAAATTAAAGATGATGTTCTCGTCGTTAGGGTTGAGTTTTAAGGCTTTCTCATAATATAAAATAGCACTGGGAATCTCTTGAAGCTTATAATAGGAATTCCCTAAATTAAAATACAATTCGGGCGATTGATAACCGCTATCTATGATAGTCTGATAAATTAATGCGGCAGAATCGTATTTAGCACTCGCATATAAATGTTCGGCAGTATACAAATTAGCTTGATAATCCTGCGCTTTAGCAAAGCCGGATAAGAACAGCAACAGCAATAATCCTATGTTTTTTATATTCATCATCTTATTATTTTAACTGGTCTTCTATTTTACTAATAATCTCTAATCCTTGCTGATATACCTTCTCCATGGTAGAATCCTTATCATCAGGAGCGAAACGGGCAAATTCGCAATTGTTCAAAGTATCGATAAACTCTTGTATTACAGCCTCAGCCACGCCTTTAGCTTCCAGTTTATCATGCACTGTATCCACCGACAACTCAGCTAAAGGAATAGAAAATTTATCGCTCACATAACCCCATAATGCCTGTCCCAACTCATTATGAAATTCAGCATCGGCATGATTTTTCATAAAATCATAGGCTTTCTTCAAACGTTTTTTGGCCACCTTCGTAGCATTTCTGTTTTTCATCAGACTGGTATTACCTCTTCTTTTCTTTTCTCTCTTCCAGAAAAGTATGATCAAAAATACCAATAATAAAGGACTAAAAAGCAAGATGAAAAACAAAGATGAACCAAAGAAAAAATGCTCAAAGGGTTCCAACTGAAATGGCATCAAATAAATATAACGAATGTCTTTGCCTATATATCGAATATCTTCTTTACTGGCTCCGGCATAAGTCACATTATTGGTGGCATTATTAGATTTATTCACTTTTACTTGATAAGAATCGCTGCTTAAAGACTCATATTTTTTCTTCACCGGGTCAAAATACGAGAATGTCACAGAAGGAATATCGTAAGTCCCGGCACTTCGTGGAATCACGGTGTATTCATAGGTTTTATAACCGGAAACTCCTTGTTTATTATTTCTAGTCTTGGTAGTTATTTTAGGATCATAGACTTCAAAATCCGGTGGAAATTTCACCTTTAAGTCAGGAAGAAGATCAATATTCCCTTTTCCACTAATGGTATATTTTACAGTAATGGCTTCGTTGGCCATCACTTCTTTATGGTCAATATTGGAGCCCAATGACAATTGCCCCACCGCACCATTAAAGCCCACAGGTTTAGAAGCTGCAGGCAAATCTTTCACATGAATTTTTAGTTTATTCGACACCAGGCTCTTTTCTACATTCCTTACGGAATTACTAAAGAATGGGTCATTAAAAAAGCTATCGAAAAATGGATCATTGGAAGATGTACGTTTTCTTTGAGTTTGCACTTGCACCATACAAGTTAAAGCCATGGGATCAATATCCAGATCACCTGTTTTCTGAGGAAAGAGAGCCGATTTTTTCAAATCTGCCACTATATATTCTTCTCCATTTATAATTTGACGGTTTTGCTTCAAGTTCTTTTGATCGCCCAAAAGGTCCACCGACCAAAAACCGGAGAAAGAAGAGAGTTTGTCTATACTCAAATTAGAAACAGGTACTTTGGTATATATTCTATATGTGAGGATCAGTTGCTCTCCCAAATAAACATCTTTCTTATTGACGAAAGCTTTGATATATACATCTGATTTTTTTATTTGTCCATTATTTTGAGTGCTTTTCCCTTGCACATTCTGCGAAGCATGGGACGTATTAGCAGTCGTGGCACTGGCCTTACCCACAAAAATCTTCCGGCTGGCAGAAGTATAATTCTTGCCATTCACGGTGGCAGTAGCAGGAGGAATAGTCAACTCTCCTTCCTTATTAGCTACCAGGATATAAGAATAGGTGATGGTGATATCCTGTGTTACTTTACCATTGATGATTTGAATGCTACTGCTTTGGCTCCTACTAGGAGAACCTAAAACTTGTAGACCAGCCATCGTTGGCAAAGAAAATTGATCCACATCGGCATTTATCTGATAGGTTAAACGAAAACGTTCACCCACACTCACTTGACCTGGAGCAGATACTTTAATATCTACATTTGAGGCAAATGAAGTAAAGCCAATAAAGCTTATAACGATGATAATTAGATTAATAATTCTCTTCATGAATCCTATTTATTTTTCCCTTTCATTTTTAATCTTCAACCGGCAAATGTACATAATCCTATGCATTTTGAATGATAGGCAATTTTAATCCGCCTATTTTTACCAGTCTTTCTCTGACTTCACTACTTTAGCATTGGCCTTTTTCGCTTTTTTAAGTTTCTCTAAGGTCTTCTTCTCGTTATTCTTTAATGCTGCCAACATACGCTCAGCATCTTTTTTCGAAATCTTTTGAGCCTGCTGTTGGTTTTGCTGGCCTTGCTGATTCTGTTTAGAATCTTTTTGCTGCTGTTGCTGCTGTTGCTGATCCTGCTGTTTCTTCTGATCTTGATTTTGTTTATCCTGATCCTTCTTCTGTTTGTCTTGATCTTGTTTTTGCTGGTCTTTTTGATCTTTATTCTGATCTTTTTTATCCTTATTTTGGTCTTTATTTTTATCGTTTTGCTTATCTTTATTCTTCTGGTTTTGCTTACGTTGACGGGCATATTCCAAATTATATCTTGCATCCTCGTTTTTCGGATTTTCCCTAAGTGCCTGTTTATAAGCAGCAATACTCTCGTCTACTTTCCCGGCTTTTAACATGGCGTTACCTAAATTATAATACACATTAGACCTGTCAGCAGCCGTACTGCCTTTTACATTTGTCTTGGAGAAGGTTTCGGCAGCTTTATCATAGTTTTGCTGCTGATATAACGCATCTCCTAAGTTAAATTGTGCAGAATATTTTTGAGGGTTCTTGTCCAGTGCTTTTCTATACTTAATCTCGGCTTCATCATACTTCCCCTTTGTAAATTCTTTATTCCCTTCTCTAACCAATGCCTTATCGCTTTGCGCTTTTAACAGAGGAGAAATCAATACCGCCATGATGAGAAGCAATAATCCTCGTCTATATTTTACCTTCATATTATTCATTGCTAGCAGTTTTAGTGTCAAAAATATTAAACTTACCGGCCCATTTACTTCTTTTGTCGCTCACAAAGACGTCCAGAATCAGCAAGAATAAGGCAGCAGCAATAAAATATTGAAAACGGTCTTCGTAATCAGAAAAAACCTTAGATTCATACTTTTGCTTTTTCATCTTATTAATTCTGTCAAAAACACCTTTCAGTCCGGCGGTAGTATTATTGGCTCTTACATAGATACCCTTACCGGCAGCAGCTACTTTCTGTAAAGTAATCTCATCTAATTTTGTAACCACTGTTTTACCACTTAAATCTTTCTTAAAGCCTGTTTGTTTACCATTAGAATATACCGGAATGGGGGCTCCTTCAGGCAAACCAATACCGATGGTATACACATTCACTCCCTTTTCCTCCGCTGCTTCCGCAGCCGCTACAGGATCGTCATCATGGTCTTCCCCATCGGTAATCACGATAATTGCTTTTTCATGTTTGCCGCCATTAAAAGCTTCCATACATAGATTAATAGCCTGCCCAATACTTGTTCCTTGAGTTGGAACAATATCGGTATCAATGGTGTTGATAAAGAGTTTGGCAGCACTATAATCAGCGGTGATGGGCAACTGTGTATAAGCTCGTCCGGCAAAAACAACAATACCAATTCTATCGCCTTGTAAATTGTCAATGAGTTTTGAAATAGCTCTTTTGGCGCGTGCCAACCTATCGGGTTTTATATCTTGTGCCAGCATACTATTTGACACATCCAAGGCTATCATCAGATCCACACCTTTCCGCTCCACTTTTTCCAGCTTACTTCCTATTTGGGGATTGGCCAAACCAACAATAATCAGGGCGTAAATAAACGAATAGAGGGTGAATTTCCACCATAGCTTCTGTTTGGGTTGGCTTGGCATGAGCTTTTTCAGCAAGACCATATCTCCCATTTTCTTCATACGGGCTTTTCTTTGCAATATCATATAATAAAACAGTACAAAAAATACCGGAATAGCAACCAGCCAATACAAATAATATATCTCTTCAAATTTTATCATGGCCTATTATTTTATGGTAATGTTTTTAGATAAGTGTATCGCAATACCACCATTAGTAAAAATAAAAACGCAGCAGCAATAGCCCAACTATGAAACTCTTCACTCTTCTTGCTAAACACCGTCACATCAATTTTAGATTTCTCCAATTTGTCAATAGCTTGATAAATCTCTTGCAGCTTTTGATTGCTGGTGGCTCTAAAATATCTACCATCTGTTAAGCTAGCCACTTGTTGAAGTAGAGCTTCATCTATTTTCACCTCCATAGGTTGCATTTGAACACCATAAGGGGTTTGGACAGGATATGGCGCTGTTCCCATGGTTCCTACACCAATGGTATAAACACGAATGCCATACATTTTTGCAATTTCTGCAGCCGAACTGGCATCTAGGGCACCCATATTACTAACACCATCGGTCAATAGGATGATTACTTTACTGATGGCCTTACTATCCTTAAGACGGGAAACTGCTGTTGCCAAACCATCACCAATGGCCGTTCCATCTTCTATCATACCGCTCTTGACGTTGGTAAACAGATTGTGTAGTACCTGATGGTCAGTAGTTAGTGGGCATTGGGTAAAAGCCTCACCACTGAAGACTACCAACCCAACCCTGTCATTGGGTCTGCCTTTAATAAAATCTATGGCTACTTTTTTGGAAGCTTCCAATCTATTAGGCTTCAAATCCTCCGCCAGCATACTACTCGACACGTCCAAAGCCATCATAATATCGATACCTTCCACAGAAACATCTTGTCGTTTACTACTGCTCTGGGGGCGTGCCATGGCAATAATAAGAAGCGCCAAAACCAACATTTTTAATACAAATGGCAAATGAATCAATCTTTGTCGCAGACTAACAGGAGCATCTTTCAGTAGGTCGAGACCGGAAAAATTCATCACAGCAAAGTGGCTCCGGTACTTCCACCAATACCAAGCAATAAGCGCAGGTATCAATAGTCCTAACCAAAAAAATCCCGGATTTGCAAATTCAATATTATTGAACATCTTTCACCTCCTCTCCTTTCACAACTTCTACTTTCTTTTCTTCAGGGATGATGGCCTGTTTGGTTTCATTCACAAAATCGACACAATTATGATAACTGGTATCATTTTCTATGGGTGTAGCCCCTGATTTGGCAAACTTCACTAAATCGGCTAACTCAAAAGATGCTCTGATTTTTGAGAAAGCATTATCATTTACCCGCTCTTTCTTCAATTCATCCATGATATCGGCACTCACCATCTCCATGGCTTGAATTCCAAACCGCCTTTCCATATAACGCCTAACAATATCTGTCAACTCCGTATGGTATTCTTTAAGACGGTCGTTCTGCCAGAGTTTTTTCCGTTTCAACTCATCCAAATGCAGTAATGCTTCTTCGTGAGGAGGCAATAAGGGCTTTTCCTTTTTAGCAAAGAAAGGTTTGTTTTTCTTTTTCCTTCTAATGAAGTAGAATATAGCAAAAATGATGATGGCCACCGCAAATACCAAGCTAATAATGGGCAAAAACTCCAATAAGGTATAGGGTTCCGCCATAGGCCTGATAATAGGTTTTATTTCTTTGGTGGTGTCCACCTCCACAGAAAAAACATTCAATAATAAAGGATCACTTTGTAAAACCTGATAGGTGGTGTCGCCGGGTTTCATGATGCCGAAAGGAATGGGAGGAATCACAAAATATCCGGTGTCGAAAGAGGTGATAATCAAGGTTTGCCTGAGGCTTTTCATCCCTGTTTCAGTATTGACAAGCGTATCTATGGGAGTCTTCCCAATAATTTCCAAAGCTGAAGTCAGGGTGTCATGAAAGACAGGGAAAAGGGGCGTTTTACCTTGAGGTATATCCATATGTAAACCAAGCTTCACCTGTTCTCCGATAAGGATGGCATTGGTATCACTTTTCACACTTACCACTGCTTGTTGAGCCCATGATTGAAAGCTCACTAAAAGCAATATTGTTAGTATTTTTATGTGTCGTTTCATTAGGCTCGTGCTTCTCGTTTTTTAAACATGGCAATCAAAGGCTTCACATAATCCTGACCGGTAGCTATTTCAGCCATATCCACTCCTGATTTTCTAAATGAGTCTTTGATTCTTAGCAGTTCTTTTCTTGCCGCCTCAGCATAATAACGTCTAATGCTTCTATCCGAAGTATCTATCCATTTACGCTCTCCTGTTTCGGCATCTTGCAATTGAATCATGCCCACATTTGGCATTTCATTTTCACGTTCATCAAAAATGCGAACAGCCATTAAGTCATGCTTATTACCTGCAATTTTTAAGGCATCGATAAAACTCTCGCTTTTAAAATCGGATATGACAAAAGCGGTGCAGCGTTTTTTAATGGCGTTGGTCAGAAATTTTAAGGCTTCGCTTACATTTGTGCCTTTACTGGTGGCTTTAAAATCGACCAGCTCACGAATGATGCGCAAGATATGTGTACTCCCTTTTTTAGGAGGAATAAACTTCTCTATCTTATCACTAAAGAAAATCACTCCTACTTTATCATTATTTTTAATAGCAGAGAAAGACAAAACCGCTGCTATCTCGGTAATTACATCTTCTTTAAAAGATTGATTGGTACCAAATTGGTGAGAGGCAGATACGTCTATCATCAACATCACGGTCATTTCTCTTTCCTCTTCAAACACCTTAATATAGGGTTTGTTGAAGCGGGCCGTTACATTCCAATCAATATTTCGTATATCATCACCATATTGATATTCTCGTACCTCGCTAAAAGCCATCCCCCTACCTTTGAAAGATGAATGATATTGCCCTGCAAAAATCTGATTACTCAAACCCCGCGTCTTTATCTCAATCTTTCTAACCTTTTTAAATATCTCTTTTGCTGTCACTTTTTCGTTTTTATATCAAAGATGAAACCTACTGCTGTTTTAGTACTTCGAGGACTTCAAATACTTCGAGTTACTCCAGACACTCCAGGCACTTTAAGTACTATATTTACCCTAAGGCACTTCAATCATATTCAATATCTCGTTGATGATATCAACAGAGGTCATATTTTCGGCTTCAGCTTCATAGGTCAAACCAATTCTATGTCTTAAAACATCATAAGCTACTGCTCTAATATCCTCGGGCACCACATAACCCCTTCTCTTGATAAAGGCATAAGCTTTGGCAGCCAAAGCCAAGCTGATACTAGCACGTGGCGAACCACCAAAGGCAATCATAGGCTTCAATTTACCCAGATTATATTTATCAGGATAACGGCTGGCAAAAACAATGTCAGTGATATATTTCTCAATTTTCTCATCCAGATAAACTTCGCGCACTACCTCTCTTGCTTTGATGATGTCTTCCGTCTTAACTACGGCATTGACTTTTTGGAAAGAGTTATTGATATTTTGGCGAAGGATAATCATTTCTTCCGATTGTTCGGGATAGCTAATGACTACTTTCAGCATAAATCTGTCCACTTGTGCTTCGGGGAGAGGATAAGTCCCTTCCTGCTCAATGGGGTTTTGGGTAGCCATCACCAAAAAAGGATCCGGTAAAGGGAAGGTCTCATCGCCAATGGTAACCTGATGCTCTTGCATAGACTCCAACAAAGCAGATTGCACTTTAGCAGGGCTACGATTGATCTCATCAGCTAATACGAAATTAGCAAATATGGGACCTTTCTTAATCTGAAACTCTTCTTTTTTCTGGCTATAAATCAAAGTACCTATTAGGTCTGCCGGCAAGAGATCAGGCGTAAACTGTATTCTGGAAAACTTAGCATCAATTGCTTTCGACAAAGATGTGATAGCAAGCGTTTTGGCTAAGCCGGGGACACCTTCTAAAAGTATATGACCATTGGACAATAAACCAATTAACAGGCTATCAACCATATGCTTTTGGCCCACAATTACCTTATTCATCTCCAAGCTTAAAATATCTATGAAAGAGCTCTCAAGCCTAATCCTTTCGTTCAATTCTCTGATGTCTGTCTGTATCATTTTTTAATTATTAAAATTAAGTCCCGCAAAGATAGCTTGGCTTCAAACACAGTCAAATTATGGGCGGTTAAAAAATGTTAAGCCTTCATTTAAAGAATATTAAAATCCTTAAAGACGTGCTATATGGATTATATGTCTGATTTCGTGCATTTTACACAAAACAAAAACGACAACAAATAGACTATGAAATAAATTGAGCAGGCTAAAAAGGCCAAATGTGAGGATAAACATAAATAGCCATGCCACCCACGACAGCAAAAGCAATTCCCATAAAAATAAAGAAAAAAGCTAAAATCCCTTTCTTTTTATAGATGCTATAAAATCCCATAATAATGGAAATAGCAGCATAAATAAACATCCCTATTATCATCCGCGTGTAAAGGTAAATTCATTGTTGGTACTCAAAACCTCGTGATAATAATAACCTTCTAAATCAAAAAGTTTTAGATCTTCCGGGTCTTCTATTTTGTTCTGAATAATAAATCGGCACATCATTCCACGGGCTTTCTTGGCATACATAGTAATCGTTTTATAGGAATCGCCTCGTGCTTCTTTAAAAACCGGGGTGATGATTTCCGCTTTTAGTTTGGCCATGTTCACCGATTTAAAATATTCGTTTGAAGCTAAATTAACCAATACTTTATGCTGCTGATGATCCAACTCGCTTTGCAGTTTCTTGGTGATCTTATTACCCCAAAACTGATAAAGGTTTTTATGTTTTCCATAGGCCAGTTTGATACCCATCTCCAAACGATAAGGCATGATGCGATCATAGGCACGAAGCACACCATAGAGACCGGAGAGCATACGAAGATGTGATTGAGCAAAGTCTGTTTCATCTTGTGATAAAGAGTAGGCATCCATACCATGATATACCTCTCCTTTAAATGCAAAAATAGCCTGACGAGTGCTAGCCGCAGGGAAAGGCCATTGCCATTCTGCAAAACGATCATGATTTAGATAGGCGATTTTACTGCTCACTTTCATTAAATCTGATATTTCTTTGGGACTCAACTTTTTCAATTGCCGCATAAGCTGCTTACTTTCCTCGGGAAAAGAAATATCTGACGATCCATGAACGCCAATGGGGCTTTCATAGTCTAATGTTTTCGCTGGAGAAATAACAATGATCATAATTAAAATTTTACTGGCACGAAAAATACTACAGAATTCGTCTGTAAAGTCCAATTTTATCAACTTCTGTTAATTAAGTCTTTTGGAATACTGCAAAGATGCGAAAAAATAATATGCCGTAGAAGGCAAAGCAAAAGAAGGTGATATGAATCCGAAACAAAAGGGAGCTCTCAGAATGGATACATCTTTCCATTACTAAGCTGATGAATTTCTTTGGCTCGATCATAAGCCATCTCACGAGTTTTTTGGCAACTCTTGAACGTGATTTCTTTTCGTAGTATTTATATTTTGGCAAACAGAGATTCGACAATACCAAACCGAGAAACCATAATAGGCCACCTACGAACTATACCAAAATATTTTATCAATATCTTAGATAATTATGTTAAAGCCTAAAATTCAGTAATTCCACTTAGTTTTTGTATTAAAATAATGATTACTTTCGCACCCCTTTACAAAAAAAAGGACATCAATAATGAGATTAAGTTTTCGTTGCAATTAATAAAATTTTTATCTAAATTTGTTAAATTAGTTATTGCATTTATCATCTTTGAAAGATGAAGAGAAGGAATGAATTGAAGGAATAATGACAGAAATAACAGAAAAAACATCTTTAAAGGTTCTTTTAAAAAAGATCTTTGGTTTCTCAAGTTTTAAGGGAAATCAAGAGGAGATCATTGAAGGCCTATTGAACAACAAAGACGCTTTCGTAATTATGCCCACCGGTGGGGGTAAATCCATGTGCTACCAATTACCGGCACTTATCAATAGTGGAACGGCCATAGTCGTTTCGCCTTTGATAGCATTAATGAAAAATCAGGTTGATATGATTAGAAATTACGGAGCTGATAAAGGAATCGCCCACGTAATGAATTCTAGTCTGTCAAAAAGCGAACTTGCTGAGGTAAAAGAAGACCTCCTCAGTGGAAAAACCAAACTCCTATATGTAGCTCCGGAATCTTTAACAAAAGAAGAAAATGTTGCATTTTTACAACAGATAGAAATTTCATTCTATGCCATAGACGAAGCTCACTGTATCTCAGAATGGGGTCATGATTTTCGCCCCGAATACCGAAGGCTACACCCCATCATCAAAGCCATTGGACACGATGTTCCGATCATCGCACTCACTGCTACAGCTACTCCCAAAGTTCAACAAGACATATTAAAAAATCTACATATTGAAGATGCCGACGTTTATAAGTCTTCATTTGATCGGGCTAACCTCTACTATGAAGTGAGACCTAAGACTAAAAATGTTATTAAAGACATCATTAAATATATTAAAACCCAGCCGGGTAAATCCGGTATTGTTTATTGTCTTAGCCGTAAAAAAGTAGAAGAAATTGCCGAGACCTTGCAAGTCAACGGCATTAAAGCTCTACCCTATCATGCAGGACTTGATGCACATACCCGTCGCCGTAATCAGGATATGTTTCTGATGGAAGAGTCTGATGTTATTGTTGCCACTATTGCCTTTGGTATGGGAATCGACAAACCCGATATTCGTTATGTCATACACCATGACATCCCCAAAAGTATAGAGGGCTACTATCAAGAAACCGGTCGGGCTGGTCGCGATGATGGCGAAGGAAATTGTATCGTATTCTATAGCTACAGCGATATAGAAAAGCTTGAGAAATTCATGAAAAACAAGCCTGTAGCTGAACAAGAAATTGCCAAACAACTTCTTCAAGAAACCGTATCGTATGCCGAGTCTGCCGTCTGTCGCCACCGACAACTTTTGCATTATTTTGGCGAAGAATATACCAAAGAAAACTGTGGAGCATGTGACAACTGCCTCAACCCTAAAGAAAAATTTGATGGCAAGGAAGATATCTTAAATGTTATTGAAACCATACTTGCCGTTAAACAATTGTTTAAATACGAATACATTGTGAAAATGCTCATCGGCGACAGAAATGCTGATATTAAAGGAGCCAAACATGATAAATTAGACATTTTTGGGGTGGGTGCCGATAAAGATGCCAAACATTGGCATGCTGTGATTCGTCAGGTTCT
>Ga0256913_10000240_pt1 | contig 27564 bp, 62 predicted proteins | sample Axial_MatmetaG_FD_185970 | JGI IMG/M metagenome (GOLD analysis project Ga0256913, IMG submission 185970) | Deep-sea worm associated microbial mat communities from Axial Seamount, Juan de Fuca Ridge, Pacific Ocean - Axial_Mat | ecosystem: Environmental > Aquatic > Marine > Oceanic > Microbial... | reverse complement strand
AATGAAAAATTCATTTGAATAATATTATTTTTTAAAAATATTCATTTTTGTATTAATTTTTTTATTATATTTGTATAAAATTAATACAAAAACAAAAAAATCATGAAAAAAATCTTATTAATGTTATTATTATCATTATCTATTGTAAGTTGTAATAAATCTGATAATGATTACCCACAAGTAAAAAAAGTTCACACTGTATCATGTTATATTGATGTTATATCACATGGTTATAAATTATGGATATCTGGCGATACTAACATAGATATGAATAATAATATTGTTTATAATTGGAATAAATATTATAATGTTGGTGATACGATATCATATATAATAACATATGAATCATCAGATAGTATCCAATTTGATTTTTATTTATTATTAGATAAAGATACAATTGATTCATGGCATATTAAAAATATAGGAGAAAAAAGAGAAACAAAATATATTAATTATTTAATTAATTAATATTTTCCTTATAAAATCTAATCCAATTATCTTTAATTGATTTCCAAAAATGATACCCTTCTTTGGTTTCAACCCAAGTAAACCAATTAAAAAAATTGTAAGCTCCTTCTTTAATAATGTGAACAATTTTATCATCTATATTTAAATTTTTACCATTAAATATACTATCAATTGTATTGTCATTTATAATTTTTAAAAAATTATTTAAAATTTTATTTTTAATTAAAAATTAAATTAATAAAAAATAAAATGGAATATAAGGAGGATCAATATTTTTTATTACGTATTTTTCATTAAATGATAAACGGAATGGATCATTTAATTTACCCCAATTATCAAAATCTATATTTAATTTTTTTATATATTTCATTTATAATAATATTATTTTACATTATATATTTATTTTTTATTAAAAAAAAAGTATATTTAAACATTAAAAAAAAAATAAAAATATGAAAGAAGAAATTATTTCATTTGAAACAGCTAAATTAGCTAAAGAAAAAGAATTTTTTGATAAAAATATTAATGGTAATATAAGAATAAGTCAAAATTATATTTATTTTGAAGATGGTTCTTTACATGAAATTCGTGAAATTTTTGATGATTCATTATTAAAAATTCCAAAATTATATAATGCACCAACTCAACATCTTCTCCAAAAATGGTTGAGAGAAATACATAATATTGAATTATGGGTTCAACCAGTAACAAAAGATTTACCAGAATATGAAAGTTATAAAAATTTTGAATATATATATATAGGATTTGATAATAAAAAAATTGGATTTTCTGGTGCAATATTAGGTTATTCTTACGAACAAACCCTAGAAATTGGATTATTTGAAGCACTTAATAAAATATGAAAAAATTAAATATAGATTTTAATAATTGGATTGATATACCAATATCAACTAATGAACAACAAATTAAAGAATTATATCCGTTATTTTATGATTTCTTAATAAAAGAAAATTTATTAAAAATTTATTTAAAAATGTTTGATAAATGGAAAAATGATAAAGATACATTTAAAGAAATAATGAATTATTATGAAAATAAAAATAATTTTTTATTAAAACCAATAAATACATTAAATTTTAATTATTTTCAATAATATTTAATTAGCAAAATAATGGGTAAACCAAAATTTATTTACTGTGTTCTTAAATGTCTTAATTGGTAAAATAGATTAAATTTTTTTAATTAATTAAAAAAAACCAATTAATGTTTTAATTGGTTTTTTTAATTTTTATTATTTACTTATTTAATATCATAATTACTTATATCATCAGATATATAATAATAATTAGGATTTGGTGAATATTTATCATCTATAGTATCTAATAATAGAGAATTTAAATATTTAATAAATCTATTAGCATCATATCTATTCGTAAAATATAAATTTTTAGGTTTATCTATACGATAACTTAAAATTCTATCATTACCATTTTTATATTTTGTTTTCCATATTATTGCATTACTTAATTCAGATTGGAAAACAATTACAGAATTTTCGATATTTGTTTTATAATCTTTAGTTATATTTACAACTTGACAATTTTTATATAAAATTTTATGTTTTATATCAACGATATCAATATTAAAATCCATAGCATTTTCTAAAAATTTAGATTTTAATTTATCTATTCTATTTTTATGTACTTTATCATCTAAACGTTTAGATACATATAAATATTTATTTGGACTTAATTCTTCATTAATAAAATTTAAATAATTTTTTATATTTTTCATATTTTTTATATTTTATTTATATATATATAAATAAAAATATGAAAAAATTCATTTTTATATATAGAAATCAATATAGATACGATAAAATATTGCACGTTTTAAAATTATGCAAAGTATCGTTGTTATCAAGTATTTATAAATGAAATATAATAACAAACAAAAAGAAACCGAAAAATTTATTTAATATATAAATAAAAATGAAATTTATAAAATCATTCAAATTATATAAAAAATAAATTATTAGATTATTTTTATGAAATATATAAAAAAATTAAATATAGATTTTAATAATTGGAATAATATACCAATAGACACTAATGAACAACAAATTAAAGAATTGTATCCTATCTTTTATCAATTTTTAATAGAAAAAAATTTATTGGATATTTATTTAAAAATGTTTGATAAATGCCGATGGAAACATAAAGGGAATACTTTTGGGGAAATAATGAATTATTATAAGAGATATTTAAATACATTTTTATTAAACCCAATAAATAGTACATTATTCTATAAATGTATTAAAATTCATAATTTAGATAATAATATAATAAATATTAATTTATTAGATATTGAATTTCGAAGATTTATACGAAATAAAAAAAATAAAATATGAAATATATAAAAAAATTAAATATAGATTTCGATAATTGGAATATCATTCCAATTAATATTAATGAACAACAAATTAAAAAATGGCATCCAATTTTTTATAAATTCTTGATAAAAAATAAATTAATGAATATTTATTTGAAAATGTTTGATAAATGTCGTTGGAAAGATAGAGGTGATACTTTTGAAGAAATATTGTATAGTCATAAAAATCTTCCTCTTAGTTTAATTATTAGTTATACGTTAAATTTTGATTGTGCTAAAAAAATATATAATTATATCTATTTATTAGATACCGAATTTCAAATATTTATGCGTTATAATAAAAATAATGAAATATGAAATATGAAATATATTAAAAAATTAAATATAGATTTTGATAATTGGGTTGATATGCCAACCAATGAACAACAGATTAAAGAATTACACCCAATCTTTTATAAATTTTTGAAAGAAAAAAAATTAATGAATATTTATTTAGAAATGTTTGATAAATGCCGATGGAAACATAAAGGTAATACTTTTGAAGAAATAATGAATAGTTGTAAAACTAAAAAAATATTTACAAATCCAATTGATCGTACATTAAATTTTAAATGTGTTAAATTAAACAAATTATACCCTGGTATAAATTATTTAGATAATGATTTTATTTTATATAGTAGAAAATTTAATTAATTATTTATTATAATGTATTAATTTCTTTTATTACATTTTTCCAATATTGTTCCATTTTTGTACCTGGTAAAAATAATTGATAATCATTAAATAATAGTATATTAATTGATGAAATAACACATTGTTTTGATTTGTGTTTATCTTTTATAATATTATACATTTTATTATATAATATTTTAGCTTGTTCTTTGTGTGGCTTTAATCCTATTTTTTTAATTTCCATTTTTTTTTAATTTTTTTTTTGTAATAAATTTTAAATTTAAAATTAATTTCTTTTAAAAGAAAATAATAATGTTTATTATGTTTATTAATACAAAAATAATTTAATGTATAATAAATTGGTTTTAATAAAAAATTATTATTTCCGTATTTAAAATTATTCATTATTTCTTCAAAAGTATCACCTTTTTCTTCCCAATGACATTTATTAAACATTTCTAAATAAATATTCATTAATTTATTTTTTATCAGGAATTGATAAAAGATTGGGTGTAATTCTTTAATCTGTTGTTCATTGGTTGTCATTGGTATATTATCCCAATTATTAAAATCTATATTTAATCTTTTTATATATTTCATATTTATAAAAATACATAAAAAATAAAAAAAAAACAAATTTTGTATTTATATGTGAAATTAATTTATTATATTTGTAAATATGAAATATATAGATTTTAATCAATGGGATAAATTAAAAAATGATTTAGATTGGTATAATATGGATTTTATTGAAGGTAAAACAATTGATTATTATAAAAATAAATATCCAATTGGTACAAAAGTAAAATTAAGAAAAGATTCTATTTTTTATAATAAAAATACAAATAATGATCCAAAATATACGATTGGAAAAATTGATCATTATTATAATGATAATATTTATAATAATCTTTCTGTTATAAAATATAATTATTTTATTTTTTATGTTAAATGGTTAAATGGTTATATTAATTCATATAGATTAATTGATTTGGAATATTATATTTAAAATACTTTAATAAAAAAAATATTATGAATAAATTTTTAATTTTAAATGAAAAACCAAAAATTGGTGAAATTGTAGCATATCAAACAAGAATCCCAACTTCTAATGGACGTTCTAAGAAAATTTGGTTGTTTGGTACATATGAAGAAGTTTGGGATGAAACATTACAACGTTTTTTATTTAGATTTGATGGTGTAGATAAGGAAAAAACAAAAACATATAATTTAAATTTTATTAAATCTGTAAAAATTCAATTATAAAAATTATATATTTGTAAATGATTTATTATCAATGTTTTAAATGTTTTCTGGAAATTAACATAATTAAAATTAATTTGTTTATGAGTTAATTACTAAAATAGGGTATATTTTACTATATCTCGCGATTTTAAATTAATTCAATATTTTACGATTTTGGTGGAAAATTAATTGATAAATTAAAAATTATCAATTAAAACGTTAACAATAGAATAAATTCAATCTTTTATCAATTTTTGAATAAAAAAAAATTATTAAAAATGTATATATATATATATATATATATCAAATACACAAATAAATTTTAATGGAAATTAATTAATGAATTAATAGAAATATATTTTTTAATATATAAAATTATGAAATATATAAAAAAATTAAATATAGATTTTGATCAATGGGATAATATACCAATATCAACTAATGAACAACAGATTAAAGATTTACACCCAATTTTTTATAAATTTTTAATAGAAAAAAATTTATTAGGAATATATTTAGAAATGTTTGATAAATGTCGATGGAAAGATAGAGGTGATACTTTTGAAGAAATAATGAATAATTATAAATACCTTCCTCTTAACTTAATTATTAGTTATACATTAAATTATAAATGTATTAGAACAAATAATTTATTTAATAATATATCATCATTAAATAATGAATTTTCATATTATTTTTCAAAAACATAGAAATAAAAATATTGTAATAAAATTTCCGACAGATGTGTAATATAAAACAAAATGAAATACATAAAAAGATTAAATATAGATTTTGATAATTGGGTTGATATACCAATGTCAACCAATGAACAACAGATTAAAGATTTACACCCAATTTTTTTATAAATTTTTAATAGAAAAAAAATTAATGAGTATTTATTTGGATTTGTTTGATAAATGTCGATAGAAAGATAGAGGTGATACTTTTGAAGAAATATTGAATAGTAAGTTTCTCCTTTTATTTCCAGCGGATATTGTATGGTAAAAGGAGTACCTTGATATAATCATATTATTATAAAAAAAATAAAATATGAAATATATTTTTCTTTTTTAAACCTATAATTGTTGTTTTTAAAGATAAAACTAGTTTAAAATTCTGAAAAATTTATATTTAAATTATAATATATAAAATTATGAAATATATAAAGAGATTAAATATAGATTTTGATCAATGGGATAAAATAAATGATAATTTATTATTTGATAAAGAATATGTTTTATCAAAATTAAATGATAAAGATAAAAATAAATATTTTTTATTAAAAAATTTTTTAATAAAAAATAATATATTTAATAAATTTTTCAAAAATATTTTTAAATGTGATATTAATTCTACATGGTATTTAAAATTTATTAAAGATAAACAAGATAATATAAATGAAATTAAAGTAATTTATTTTATAAAATACACACAATTATTAAATTTAATTTTTAATTCATTTAGATGGACACTTACTTCTGATAATTTTCAATATTGGGTAAATATAAATGATAATTGGCAAAATTTTTGTAAAAATCAATTTCCGACAGATGTGTAATATAAAACAAAATAAAATGAAATACATAAAAAGATTAAATATAGATTTTGATAATTGGGATATACTAATGGACACCAATGAACAACAGATTAAAGATTTACACCCAATCTTTTATAAATTTTTAATAGAAAAAAATTTATTAAGAATGTATTTAGAAATGTTTAATAAATGTCATTGGAAAGATAAAGGTAATACTTTTAAAGAAGTAATGAATAATTATAAAGTCAAAAGATTTTTTTTATTAAATCCATTTGATCGCACATTAAATTATCAATGTGTTAATATTTATAATATAAAATATTACAATATAATTGTAGAATTAGATTCAAAATTTAAACAATTTTTGAAAAAATACAATTTATAAGATATGAAATATATAAATAAATTAAATATAGATTTTGATAATTGGGGTGATATACCAATGAATATAAATGAACAACAAATTAAAAAATTGCATCCAATCTTTTATCAATTCTTAATAGAAAAAAATTTAATGAATATTTATCTAGAAATGTTTGATAAATGTCATTGGAAAGATAGAGGTGATACTTTTGAAGAAATATTTAATTATTTTCATAATTATTATCATAATTATTATGATTTTTATGAATTTTTTTACAATTCAATTTATTTTACATTAAATTACAAATGTATTAAAACAAATAAATTATTTAATAACATATCATCATTAAATAATGAATTTCAGTTATATTATAAAAAAATAAAAAATGAAATATATAAATATAAATTTTGATAATTGGGTTGACATATCAATGTCAACTAATGAACAACAGATTAAAGAATTACACCCAATCTTTTATCAATTCTTAATAGAAAAAAAATTAATGGATATTTATTTAGAAATGTTTGATAAATGTCATTGGAAATATAAAGGTGATACTTTTGAAGAAATAATAAGTTATTATAGAATAAAAAAAAATTTTTTATTAAATCCAATTGATTATACATTAAATTATAAATGTGTTAATAATTATAATATAAAATATTATAATATAATTATAGATTTAGATTTAGAATTTAAATTTTTTTTAAGAACAACAAATTTTAAATAGTTATCCAAAAAATATAAAAATATTTAAATATATTTTTATTTATGAAATAAAAAATTTATATATAATAAAAAAATAATAAATAAAAATGAAATATCTAAAAAAATTAAATTTTGATAGTTTGGATAATAACAATGAACAACAAATTAAAGAATTGCATCCAGATTTTTATCAATTCTTGAAAAAAGAAAAAATAATGGATTTTTATTTAAAAATATTTGATAAATGTCATTGGAAAGAGAGAGGTAATACTTTTGAAGAAATAATGAATAATTCTAAAAAAATGAATAATTCTGAAAAAATATTTTTATTAAATCCATTTGATAGTACATTAAATTATCAATGTGTTTATAAAAAAAATGTAGAATATTATGAAACAATTCTAAAATTTTCATCAGAATTTAAAAAGAATTTTTATGATAAATATATATAAAAATGATATATTTAAATAAATTAAATAGATTTTAATAATTGGGTTGATATGCCAACCAATGAAAAACAAATTAAAGAATTACACCCAATCTTTTATAAATTTTTGAAAGATATTTATTTAGAAATGTTTGATAAAAATGTAATAACATATCATCATTAAATAATGAATTTCAGTTATATTATAAAAAAAATAAAATTATGAAATATATAAAAAGATTAAATATAGATTTTAATAATTGGGTTGATATGCCAACCAATGAAAAACAAATTAAAGAATTACACCCAATCTTTTATAAATTTTTGAAAGAAAAAAAATTAATGGATATTTATTTAGAAATGTTTGATAAATGTCATTGGAAACAAAGAGGTAATACTTTTGAAGAAATAATGAGTTATTATAATAATAATAATTTTTTTTATAATACAATTGATTATACATTAAATTATAAATGTATTAGAGCAAATGAATTATATAATAATATATCATCATTAAATTATGAATTTTATTCATATTATTGGGATAATATACCAATATCAACTAATGAACAAACAAATTAAAGAATTTCATCCAATCTTTTATCAATTTTTAATAGAAAAAAAATTATTGGGAATATATTTAGAAATATTTGATAAATCATTTTTGAAGAAATAATGAATAAAAAAATTTTTTTATTAAATCTAATTGATTACACATTAAATGTGTTTATAATTATAATATAAAATATTATAATATAATTAGTGAATATTTGGAAAAATAGAGAAAAATTTTAATATATAATAATATGAAATATATAAATAAATTAAATATAGATTTTGATAATTGGGGTGATATACCAAATATTAATGAACAACAAATTAAAAAATTGCATCCTGAATTCTATAATTTTTTAATAAAAAGAAATTTATTGGGGATGTATTTAGAAATATTTGATAAATGTTATTGGAAATATAAAGGTGATACTTTTGAAGAAATAATGAATTATTATAATAATAACATTCATTTTTTCTATAATATAACTAATTATACATTAAATTATCAATGTGTTTATAATTATAATATAAAATATTATAATATAATTATAAATTTAGATTCAGAATTTGGTGAATGTTATAGTTATTCAAATATTTAATTTTTATTATATTTATAAAATAAATATAAATGATACATTCTATAGAAAAAAACAATAAATTAGAAATAAAAAGAATTGGTTATTTTCAATTGTAAACATTTATATTTTGGAAAAGTAGAAGTACCTTTTAAGTATAAAAAATATATTAAAAAATATTTAAAATATATTTGATTATACATTAGATTTTAATTGTGTTAAAAATTATAATATAAATTATTATTATATGTTTTTATCATTAGATACAAAATTTAAAGTAAAGAAAAATTAATAAATAAAATAAAGGAATATGTTTATATCATTTAATAATTTTAATGAAAATATAATAAATTTGCCATATTTATTTAAATAAAAGAAAAAGATTTTAATAATATAATTAATAAATATTGTAAAAATTTTGATTCAAATGATAAACCTATATTAAGATGATATAAAAAATTAAATAATAATTTTTATTTCATTAATTTAAAAAAAAATAAAAATCAATCAACAGTATAATTTGATTTATTTCATTTATATTTTATGGATAAATGGTCAACTTTACCAAAAAAAATCACAATCATTTAATTTTGTTATTAATTCAGATTTAGTTAAATATTACGGTAATATATATCAATTCATACCATTTGATAATGCTAAATATATAATAGTTGGTAATACTTTAAATAAAATGGCAGGATTATATAATAAAATATTAGATAATAATTTAATTCTTTTTTATAACACCAACAATTAAAATTTTATTATTTTTATAAAAATCAATCTTTATTTAAAATATTATTAGATCCATAATAAATTAAACTATCATCATTAAATGATTGATTAATATTATCAATAGTTCTTAAATTATGTGAACGATTATCATTTAATAAATAAACTTTATTATTTATTATATATCCAATATAAAATCTATTTACACTTCTAAAAATTAAATAAGTGCATTCGTTTAATTTATCCCATTGATCAAAATCAATATTTAATTCCTTTATGTATTTCATATGATTATATATTATAATTTAAATGTAATGATTATGGTGATTAATTAAAAAAAGGTTAATATTTACATGATCTCGCGATTTTTAATTACGAGGAAAAAGTTCTGATTCAATAATTTCACAAATAATATGACCTATTAAAATATGAGATTCTTGAATTCGTGGTGTGTCATTTGATGGGACTTTAATACAAATATTTGCTATATTTTCTAATTCTCCGCCATTATCACCTGTGAAAGCAATAGTTTTTATTCCTATTTTATTAGCTTGTTTTATGGCATTAATAATATTAATTGAATTTCCTGATGTACTTATACCAAATAAAACATCACCTTTTTTACCTGAACCTTTAATTAATCTAGCATAAATTTGATCATATGAATAATCATTTGCAACGGCAGTAAGATAAGATGTATTACTATGTAATGCATCTGAAAATAATGGATCACGATCATAATAAAATCTACCTGAAAGTTCAGCAGCTAAATGTTGTGCATCAGCTGCACTTCCACCATTTCCACAAAATAAAACTTTTCCATTATTATTATTTTTATAAGTTTCAATACAATATTCTGCTACTTTTTCAATTTTATCTTGTATAGTAATATCTTCTAATATTTTTTGTTTTACATTAATTGATTCATTAATAGTTTTTTTAATATCCATAATATTTTATTTTATATTTTATATTTTATAATTTTAATTTTGTTTTACATAATTCATTATTATTATATAATTCAGGGTTTTTTAATATATCTTCTTTATAGACATCAACACCAACAATTAAAATATTATTATTATTATTTTTATAAAAATCAGTTTGTTTTAATTCTTTATATTTAATACTAAAAGAACCACAATAAATTAATTTATGTAAGGTTAATTTAGTATCAATATTATTAATAGCTTTTAAGCTAATTTTATGTGGACTATTTAATAGATAACAATAGTTATTTTTTATATACCCAAAATAAATAACATATCCATTATTAAAAATTAAATAAGTACATTTATTTAATTTTAATTCATTCCATTGGTCAAAATTTATATTTAATTTTTTTATATATTTCATATTAATATTTCATTTTTACAATTATTATTTATTTCATATAATTTTGGATTTTTTAATATATCTTCTTTATCAACATCAATGCCAACAATTAAAATTTTATTGTTTTTATAAAAATCAGTTTTTATTAATTCTTTATATAAAATATTATATCTATAATAAATTAAAGTATCATCATTAATTGATTTATTAATATTTTCAATAATTTTTAAAATAATTGGATGTGGATTATTTAATAAATAAATATTATTATTTTTTATATAACTAAGAAATAAATTATATCCACTTTTAAAAATTAAGTAAGTGCATTTATTATCTTTTAATTTATCCCATTGATCAAAATCTATATTTAATTTTTTTATATATTTCATATTTATTTATATATAAATAAATTAAAATAAATATTCACAATTTTGTTTATTTGAATATTTATTTAAATTAGACATTATATCTTTTCTATTTATATTAATACCAACAATCAAAATATTATTATTATTTTTAATATTTTTAAATTTTTGATCTAAAAATGAAATATTAATATTATCTATATCAATATCATTAGTTATATTTTCTATAACAAATAATTTAAATTTTATAATTTTATTTTTATTATTAATTAAATTAATATAATATTCATTATTATTATTAACAATATAACCTAAATAATATTTTTCAAAATTTCTAAATAATAAATAAGTACATTCATTATTTAATTTATTTAATTCTTCCCATTTATCAAAATTTATATTTAATTTATTTATATATTTCATTTAATAATTTATTTTTTGAATTTTTTTTAATTTAATATTATATATAAATTAAAATAAACATTAATAATAAATATAATTTAATTTGTTAAAATAAATAAAATATTTGATTTATTAATATATTTTATATATTTTTATAAAAATGAAACAAAAATTAAATATAGATTTTGATAATTGGAATGATATACCAATCATTACTAATGAACAACAAATTAAAGAATTACACCCAGAATTTTATAATTTCTTAAAAAAAGAAAAATCATTAAATATATATTTGAAAATATTTGATAGATGTCATTGGAAAAATAAAGGTGGTGATACATTTGAAAAAATAATGAATTATTATAAAAGTATAAATAAGTTAAATAATTTTTTATTATATCCATTTTATAATACATTAAATTTTGATTGCATTGTTAAATATAATAAATATTATTATTATTTTATAAAAACATTAGATTTTAAATTTAAATATAAAAAGTCTAAAAATTTGAAAAGATACTGAATTATCTGTAATAATTAATTCTTTTAAAAAGAGTAAATTTTAAATAATTATTTCTTTTAATAATTTAACTTTATTTGTTTTTGTTCTATAAGAATTAGAATATAAAATATCACCAATTTCAACTTCAAATAATCGACAACGATAATAATATGGATTATTTTCTTTATATGATTTCTTTTTCATATATTTTATTAATCCTTTACCAGCTGATAAACCATTGGCTACCCATATTCCACCTGTACCACCATAACCACCATCACCTTTTGTTGGATGTGGTTCATATACCCATTTGTTTATTGGAAATGTCATAATATTTGGATTTTTTCTTAAACCTAATGATTTAAGATCCTCTGTTACAACTTTATAATATTTTTTATATTTTTTATATTCATTAAATTTTTTTATCATTTATATTAATATATTTTTTTTATAATTATCACACACACTATAGTATAGTTCTGGATTATTTACTATATCTTCTTTATTTACATCAAAACCAACAATTAAAATTTTATTGTTTTTATAAAAATTAGTTTCTATTAAATCTTTATATTTGATTCTATTATCTTTATTAAAAATATATTTATTATTCAATTGATTTTTATTTTTAATATTATTTTTAAATATAACAGTTTTTAAACTATATTGATAATTATCATTAAGTATATATAATGAATAATTAGATTTTTCATTTTTATTTATATAACCAATATAAAAACTACTACCATTTTTAAATATTAAATAAATACATTTATTTAATTCACCCCATTGATCAAAATCTATATTTAATTTTTTAATATATTTCATTTTAATTTTATTTTTGTTTTACAATCATTATTATTAATATATGATTCTGGGTTTTTTAATATATTTATATAGTCTACATCAATACCGACTATTAGAATTTTATTATTTTTATAAAAATCAGTTTTTATTAAATCTCCATATAAAATATTAGAAGGAAAATTAATAATATCATCATTTTTTATTTGTTTATTAACATTGTGAATAGATCTAATATTATGTGAAAAATCACCATTTAATAAAACAACAAAAAAATTATTATTTTTTTTAATTATATAACTAATAAATAAATGATTACCATTTCTAAATATTAAATAAATACATTTATTTAATTCACCCCATTGATCAAAATCTATATTTAATTTTTTAATATATTTCATTTTAATTTATTTTTGTTTCACATTCATTATTATTAACATATGATTCTGGGTTTTTTAATATATTTATATCGTCTATATCAATACCGACTATTAGAATTTTATTATTTTTGTAAAAATCTGTTTTTATTAAATTTTTATATAAAATATTAGAAGAAAATTTAAATTTAATAATATAATTATTTTTTATTTGTTTATTAATATTATGAATAATTCTAATATCATGTAAAAAATCATCATTTAATAAAACAACAAAAAAATTATTATATTTCTTTTTTATATAACCTAAATAATAATTTAATCCAGTTCTAAATATTAAATAAATGCATTTTTTATTTAATTCACCCCATTGATCAAAATCTATATTTAATTTTTTAATATATTTCATTTTATTATTATTGTTTTAAATCCATTATTACTATATAATTCGGGGTTTTTTAATATATCTTTTTTATCTATATTAATACCGACTATTAGAATTTTATTATTTTTATAAAAATCAGTTTTTATTAAATCACCATATAAAATGTTATCATTATATTCAATAATTTGATCATTTGATATTTTATCAATATTATCAATAACATGTAAATCATATATACCATTAATATTTAATAAAGTTATTTGATATTTATTGTTTATTTTAATTATATAACCAATATATAAAAAATTACCTGCTTTAAAAATCAAATAAATATATTCATTTTTTAATTCATTCCATTGATCAAAATCTATATTTAGTTTTTTAATATATTTCATTTTATTATTTTTGTTTCACATTTATTATTACTATATAATTCTGGATTTTTTAATATATCTTTTTTATTTACATTAATACCAACAATTAAAATATTATTATTTTTATAAAAATCAGTTTTTATTAAATCCTCATATAAAATAGTATCAATTTCACCATATTTAATAATCTGTTTATTTGATATTTCATTAATATTAAAAATAACATATAATCCAAAATTTTCATTAGTATTTAATAAAACTATTCGATATTTATTATTTTTTTTAATTATATAACCAATATATAAACTACCTGATTTGAAAATTAAATAAGTACATTTATTTAATTCATCCCATTGATCGAAATCTATATTTAATTTATTTATATATTTCATATTTATATATATAAATATTTAATATTTTAAATATTTTGTTTCACATTCATTATTACTATATAATTCAGGGTTTTTTAATATATCTTCTTTATTTACATCAATACCGACTATTAAAATTTTATTATTTTTATAAAAATCAGTTTTTATTAAATCCTCATATAAAATAGTATCAATTTTACCATATTTAATAACAATTTGTTTATCTAATTGTTTTTCTTGAATATTAAAAATGACATACAATTCAAACATATCATTAGTATTTAATAAAACTATTTGATATTTATTGTTTATTTTAATTATATAACCAATATAAAATCTATTACCATTATTAAATATTAAATAAGTGCATTTATTTAATTCCTCCCATTGATCAAAATCTATATTTAATTTTTTAATATATTTCATTTTAATTTTATTTTATTTATATTTAATTCCTTTATATAATTTCCATTCTTTAAAACAATTATTACTATATAATTCAGGATTTTTTAATATATCTTCTTTATTTACATCAATACCAACAATTAAAACTTTATTTTTTTGATAAAAATCAGTTTCTATTAAATATTTATATTTAATTTTTTTATTATGATAATAAATTGATGCATTATATGGTATATTATTATTAATATCATTAATAACAAATAAACCATATGTAATATAATCATTTAATAAAACAAAAAAATATTTATTGTTTTTTTGTTTTATATAACCAATAAATAAATTATAATTACTTGATAATCCTTTACTTCTAAAAATTATATAAGTACATTTATTATTTAATTCATTCCAATTATTAAAATCTATATTTAATTTATTTATATATTTCATATTTATATATATATAAATAAATATTAGAATATTTAAAAAAATTTATTGGCATAAATTTGAAAATATTAAAATACAAACAGCACATAATGTAATATTTGAATCAAGTGAAGTTCCTATAATGTGACAAGTTAAAAAATGTAAAAAAATGTGGTAAAATAAAATATATAGGATTAACGTTAGGTGCGGATATGAATGAAAACTATGAATGGGTTTAATATTTTTTAACACCAATATATAACATTAAATATATTATTAAAATCATAATTTCTATTAATATAAATGTTATTCCATTATTATAATTTTATAACATCACAAATATTGACTGTTATAATATTTATTTTTTCATATTTTTTAAGTTTTTATCTTATTGATTTTTTTTATTCAATTACAGAAATAGTATTACTATTAATAAGTTTTGATATTTCTATTTTAACAAATATCTTTTCAACATAAAGAAATATATTGAATATGAACAACAAAACATTGAATATAGAGAAAAGTTAAAAACATTAAAAAATGCTAAACATATTCTAAAAAAAAATATAAAAGAAAAAAAATGAATAAAATAAAATAAATTATTTTAATAGTGAAAATCTAAATTTAATTAAATTAAAAAATAAAAAAACTGAACCTATATATTCGATAATTGTCTCAAATAATTTTTTGGATACATAATAAGATCTTTTGATTTATTTACTAATCCTAAATGTACACAACATTCACTAATTGTTTGAATTAAATGATATTTCATTTTAATTTTGTTTTACAATCATTAACATATAATTCAGGGTTTTTTAATATATCTTCTTTATTTATATCAATACCGACTATTAGAATTTTGTTATTTTTGTAAAAATCTGTTTTTATTAAATTTTTATATAAAATAGTATTTCTTAATTTATAATGAATATTAATTTGTTTACTTGGTATTTCATTAAAATTTTGAAGAATATTTATATTAAACATATCATTATCATTTAATAAAATTATTCGATATTTATTGCTTTTTTTAATTATAACCAATATAAAATTTATTTACATTTCTAAAAATTAAATAAGTGCATTCATTAAATTCAATCCAATTATCAAAATCTATATTTAATCTCTTTATGTATTTCATTTATTTATATATTATTTTATTTATGCAGTTCATTTAACATTTATATTTATATAATTCAGGGTTTTTTATTATTTCTTCTTTATCTACATCAATACCAACAATTAAAATTTTATTGTTTTTATAAAAATCAGTTTCTATTAAATTTTTATACTTAATAACACTATTTTTATAAAGAATATATTTATTATTTAATTCATTTCTATTAATATTATTAATAACTTTTATATTATAATTGGTGTAACCACCATTTTCTTCATATTTTAATATATGGATTTTATAATCAATAATATAACCTAAATATAATCTATTGCCTGATTTAAAAATCAAATAAATACATTCATTATTTAAGTCATTCCTATTATCTAATTCATTCCAATTATCAAAATTTATTAATTCCTTAATGTATTTCATATTAATATCAAAATCTATATTTAATTTTTTAATATATTTCATTTTAATTTTATTTTTAAATTCATTATTACTATATAATTCAGGGTTTTTTATTATTTCTTCTTTATCTACATCAATACCAACAATTAAAACTTTATTTTTTTGATAAAAATCAGTTTCTATTAAATTTTTATACTTAATAACACTATTTTTATAAAGAATATATTTATTATTTAATTCATTTCTATTAATATTATCAATAACATGTAAACCATATGTATCATTAGTATTTAATAAAACTATTCGATATTTATTATCTTTTTTAATTATATAACCTAAATATATATAATTTATACTTTTAAAAATTAAATAAGTGCATTTATTTAATTCCTCCCATTGATCAAAATCTATATTTAGTTTTTTAATATATATCATATAAGTATATATAATTATTTTTTTTTATTTAGATAATATTCCAAATCAAATACTCTATATGAACTATATAAATTTTTATATTCAGTTGACTATTATCATTAACAACCAACTGTAACTTTTGGGTTGCTATTTGTATTTTCTTTATAATATTCAATATTCTTTATAATATTCCAAATCAAATACTCTATATGAACTATATGAATTTCTATATCCAGTTGGCCATATTACATCAAATATAAAATTATCATTAATAACCAACTGTAAATCAAGTTCATCGGGATTTATTCTATAAATTTCACCTATTGTATCTTTTGGATTGCTATTTGTATTTTCTTTATAATATAAAGAATCTTTTCTTATTCTAACTTTTGTACCCACTGGATATTTATTTATGTAATAATCAATTGTTTTATTTAATTCCATATTATACCAACCTGAATTATTATTTAATTCACTCCATTGATCAAAATCTATATTTAGTTTTTTAATATATTTCATTTATTTTATTTTTATATATATTTTTGCATTTATTAATATACAATTCTGGATCTTTTAATATATCATCTCTAAATATATCAGCACCGACTATTAAAATTTTATTGTTTTTATAAAAATCAGTTTTCATTAATTCTTTATATAAAATATTATATTTATAAAAAATTGGATTATTATCTTTAATTGATTTATTAATATTATTAATAACATATAAATCATATATTTCATTAGTATTTAATAAAACTATTTGATATTTATTATTTTTTTTAATTATATAACCGATATATAATAAAGAACTTGATCTAAAAATCAAATAAATACATTCATTATTTAATTCACTCCATTGATCAAAATCTATATTTAATTTCTTTATATATTTCATTTATTCTTTATAATATTCTAAATCAGTTATTCTATATGAATTATATCCATTATTATCCCAATTAACATAAATAAAATGATGAAATTTATTAAAATAACCACTATATTCTTTATAACCATATATATAACCAATTACATTTTTTGGATTATCTTTTGTATTTCTATTATAATAAATAGAATCTTTTCTTATTTTAACTTTTGTTCCTATTGGATATTTTTTTTCATAATAATCAATTGTTTCATTATCAGCAATTTCCATATTGTGCCATCTTAAATTATTATTTATTTTATCCCATTGATTAAAATCAATATTTTCTTTTATATATTTCATATTTTTAATAATTATTTTTTTCAATCCTTTATATTCCAATATTCTAAATCAAATACTCTATATGAATTTTTACACCCTGTTAACCATGTAACTCTAATAATATAATTATCATTAGCTTTCAAATGTGGTTTAATTTCATCAGGATTTATTCTATAAATTTCACCTATTATATTTTTTGGATTATCTCTTGTATTTCTATTATAATAAATAGAATCTTTTCTTATTTTAACTTTTGTACCCACTGGATATTTATTTATATAATAACCAATTGTTTTATTTAATTCCATATTATACCATCCTGAAATAAATTCACCCCATTGATCAAAATCTATATTTAATTTATTTATATATCTCATATAAATATATATAATTATTTTTTTTTAAATAATATTTCAAATTAACTCTATAAATTTCTATGTCCAGTATATTATTTGATTAAATCTTATTTATTTTTTATGATAAAATATAAAATATTTATAAATTTATTCTATATCTCGCGATTTTTTTTTGTCATATACCGCAATTACTATCTTGCAATTTTTTATATTAAATTAAGAAAAATTTAAATAATATTCCAAATCAAATACTCTATATATATTTTCATGATCAGGTGTCCATATTACATTAAATATATAATTATCATCAACATATGACTGTAAATCAAGTCCATCAGGATTTATTCTATTAATTTCACCTATTATATATCTTGGATTGTCTTTTGTATCTTCTTTATAATATTCAGAATCTTTTCTTATTCTTACTCTTGTTCCTATTGGATATTTATTTATATAATAACCAATTCTTTCATTTAATTCCATATTATACCATCCTGAAATATTATTTAATGCATCCCATTGATCAAAATCTATATTTAATTTATTTATATATCTCATATTTATATTTATATTTATTCTTTATAATATTCTAAATCATTTATTCTATATGAATTAAAATATCCATTAGTCCATTCAACATAAAAAATATAATCTTTGATTTTTATAATATTATTATCATTATTTTCATATTTTAAATAACCAATTATATCTTTTGGATTACTTACATCAATATAATCATCATAATATTTAGAATCTTTATAATCATCATAATATTTAGAATCTTTTCTTATTCTTACTTTTGTTCCAGCTGGATACATTTTCTTATAATAATTAATTGTTTCATCTTCAATAAATTCCATGTTATGCCACCCTGAATCATTTAATTTATTCCAATTATCAAAATCTATATTTAATTTTTTTATATATTTCATATAATTATTATATATTTATTTTTATTTTTTATTTTAATGTTCTTTATAATATTCTAAATCAATTTCTCTATATGAATTAGATTGACCATTATCCCAATTAACAAAAATAACATAATAATCAAAAATATTATATTCATAACCAGTTATATAACCAATTGTATCTCTTGAATTATTTTTTGTGTTTTTTTCATAATATAAAGAATCTTTTCTTATTCTTACTTTTATACCCGTTGGGTATTTTAATAACAATTGATCTATATTAATGTTATCCATTTTATGCCATTTAATATCTAATTTATCCCAATTATTAAAATCTATATTTAATTCTTTAATATATTTCATATTTTTAATAATTTTATTTTTTTTATATATGTTTTATTGAAATAATCTAAGTTCGAACAAGTTAATAGATAATTATTTTCTTTTAATTTATAAAGAACAATATTATAATAACCAACACCTATATTAAAATTTAATACATTTTTATTATTAACCCAATATAATTCTATGTTATTTTTTTTTATATATGGTAAAAATATATTATAATATTGATCTTTATTTAAAAATAAAGCATATTTATTATTTTTATCATTAATAAATAAATCAAATTTATCATTATTTAACTTACCCCATTGATCAAAATTTATATTTAATTTCTTTATGTATTTCATATATTATTTATTTTTTTTTATTCTTTATAATATTCTAAATCATTTATTTTATATATATTATCCTCACCATTACTCCAATTAACATGAAAAATATATTCATATTCAGTTAGTTTATGAATCATTAAAGAATACATTTGTTCCTTCAGGATATTTTTTCTTATAATAATTAATTGTTTTACCATCAACAAATTTCATATTATGCCACCCTGAATTATTATTTAATTCATCCCATTGATCAAAATCTATATTTAATATCTTTATGTATTTCATAATAATTATATATAAATATTTATTCTTTATAATATTCTAAATCATTTATTTTATATGAATTAGATTGTCCATTACTCCAATTAACATAAAAAATATGATAATAAATTTCTATAATATTTAAATTATTATAATAATGTAAATATCCAATTGTGTCAATTGGATTACTTAATTTATCATAATAACTGTTATCATAATATATAGAATCTTTTCTTATTCTTACTTTTGTTCCTTCAGGATATTTTTTCTTATAATAATCAATTGTTTTACCTTTAACAAATTCTATATTATGCCACCCTGAATTATTATTTAATTCATCCCATTGATCAAAATCTATATTTAATTTCTTTATATATTTCATCATTCTTTATAATATTTTAAATCAATTATTCTATATGAATTCTGACCATTATTATTCCATTTAACATGAAAAATATAATCATTTATTATAATATTTTTATTATTTATATACAAACTCATAAATCCCACGTAATTTATATAACCAATTGTATCTTTTGGATTATTTATTTCATCATAATAATAATATTTAAAATTATCCCTTATTTTTACTATTGTTCCTATTGGATACTTTTTCTCATAATAATCAATTGTTTTACCTTTAACAAATTTCATATTATACCATCCTAAGTTATTATTTAATTTATCCCATTGATCAAAATCTATATTTAATTTCTTTATATATTTCATATTTATATTTATTCTTTATAATATTCTAAATCATTTATTCTATATGAATTAGATAATCCATTACTCCAATTAACATAAAAAATATAATCAAATTCAAATAAATTATCAATAAAATAATATTCTTTATATTTATTTGAATTTATATAACCAATTACATCTTTTGGATTATTTAATTTTCTATTATAATAAATAGAATCTTTTCTTATTCTTACTTTTGTTCCCTCTGGATATTTTTTTTCATAATATTTAATTGTTTCACCTTCAATAAATTCCATATTATGCCATCCTGAATCATTTAATTCATTCCAATTATTAAAATTTATATTTAATCTCTTTATGTATTTCATATAATTATATATATATTTATTTATCCATATAATATTCTAAATCAATTATTCTATATGAATTTTGATTATTATTAGTCCATTTAACATGAAAAATATAATCACTAATTTTTATAACTTTTTCTGAACTTAAAAAGAAGATATCATTATTATAATAATCTAAATAACCAATTATATCTTTTGGATTACTTACATCAATATAATCATTATAATAATATATAGAATCTTTTCTTATTCTTACTTTTGTTCCTTCAGGATATTTTTTCTTATAATAATCAATTGTTTTACCTTTAACAAATTCTATATTATGCCACCCTGAATTATTATTTAATTTATCCCATTGATCAAAATCTATATTTAATATCTTTATGTATTTCATAATTATATATTTATTTATCCATATAATATTCTAAATCAATTACTCTATATGTATTATAATAACCCGTTAACCATTTAACTCTTATAAAATAATTAACATTAAAAAGATAATCAACAATTTTTCCTATAACTGTTGGATTATAAAAAAAATCTTTATCATAATATATAGAATCTTTTCTTATTCTAACTTTTGTTCCCACTGGATATAATTTTTGATAATAATCATATTTTTTATCTTTAACAAATTTCATATTATACCAACCTAAATTATCATCTAATTCATTCCAATTATTAAAATCTATATTTAATCTCTTTATGTATTTCATTTTATTCTTTATAATATTCTAAATCAATTATTTTATAAATAAATTTATCAATAATATTATTCCATTTAACAAAAATAAAATAATTATTGCGTTTTATAATATTATTGTAATTTATATATCGATCTAAATAACCAATTGTGCCTCTTGGAACTATATCATTATAATAATAAATAGTATCCTTTTTTATTCTTACTTTTGTTCCTTCTGGATATATTCTTTTATAATAATCAATAGTTTTACCTTCAATAAATTTCATATCAAACCAACCTGAATTTGGTAATTTATCCCATTGATCAAAATCTATATTTAATTTCTTTATATATTTCATAAATTAACAATTTTTTTTGGACAATTATTAACATATGAATTAATATTATTTAACAATTCTTCTTTATTTATATCAATACCAATAATTAAAATTTTATTTTTTTTATAAAAATTACTTTTTATTAAATTTTTATATAAAATTCCATTATACCATGGCGATCGATTGTTAGGTTTTTTATAATAAATATTATCTATTTTTTTAACATTATGAATAATATTTATATTATAAGAAACTGTACCATTTAATAAATATAAATTATATGATTTATATTTACTTACAATATAACCTAAATAAATTTTACTACCTGATTTAAATATTAAGTAAGTACATCCTTTATTTAATTCACCCCATTGATCAAAATCTATATTTAATTTCTTTATGTATTTCATATAATTATATATAATAATTTTTTAATATTATTATGATATATATTAAAATATATTTAAATTTATCCCATATCTCGCGATTTTTATGTTATTTTATTAATATTTAATTAAAAAATTCTATATCTCGCGATTTTTTTATTATATAATTATATGAAATACATAAAGAAATTAAATATAGATTTTGATAATTGGGATAATATTTATTCCAATGAATACTGGTACTTAAATTGCTTTAATCATTATAATACTTTTATAACATATGTAAATATTGATAGTAATAGAAAAATTAATAATAAAATTGAAATATTATTTCATGATAATATACATTTTAAAAAATTAAGTTTTGATATCTTTGTTGATATAAATAAAATAGGTTTAAATTCTTTTAATAATAATAATAATAGTTATTATCTTATATCTAATAATAAAAATATAACAATGTCTGATTTATCTGATGAATTTCTTATTGATTTTAAAAATAAAGCAAATTGTAAAATTGATATTAGAATAATAAAAAATAAAATATCTAAATATTTTTTAAATATATAATAAAATGAAATACATAAAGAAATTAAATATAAATTTTGATAATTGGGATAATATCCATAATAAATATTGGTACTTAAATTGTTATAAATATAATAATAATAATAATATTTATATAACTTATATAGACATTGATAATAATAATAAAATAAACAATAAAATTGAAATATTATATTCCAATTTTCAAAAAATCCAACTTTATAAACAAAATACTAATTATTTAAAAAAAATAAGTTTTAATATATATGTTGATATAAATAAAGTAGGATCAAAATTATTTAAAATTAATGATAATGATATATATTATCTTATTTCTAATAAAGATAATATAACATTATCTGATATATCAGATGAAATTCTTATTGATTTTAAAAATAAAGCAAATTGTGATGATAATATTGAAACAATAAAAAATAAACTTTTATCATAAAAAAAATTAATTTCTTATTCTACAAAATTTATATGATAAAATATAAAATATTTATAAAATTTATTCTATATCTCGCGATTTTTTAAACTTTATTTTTATTATATTATCTATGTTGATATAAATAAAATAGGACAAAATTATTTAAAATTAATGATAATGATATATATTATCTTATTTTTAATAAAGATAATATATCAATGTCTGATTTATCTGATAAATTTCTTATTGATTTTAAAAATAAAACAGAATGTAATGATAATATTGAAAATATTAAGAAAAAAGTTTTGAAATTTATTTTATTAAAATGAAATAAATAAATTAGATTTTGATAATTGGGATAATATTTCCAATGAATACTGCTTTAATCATTATAATACTTTTATAACATATGATAATAATAGAAAAATTAATAATAAAATTGAAAATAAAAAATTTTATTTGGAATAGGTGATTTATTATATAATATTTTTGTAAAATATAAATTAATATTTTAATTTAGCAAAAAATAGCATTATGACAAGAATAAAAATTGAACATTTAAAACCATCTGGTTGGGGAAGAATAGTTGATAAATCAAAAGCAACAAAAACTGTTATTCTCGGGGGAACAACTTTTCCACAAGGCTCAAGATACAACTATATCCCGAAATATATGTCAATAAAACAACAACACATAACAAAAAATATAGTGCATTTGGCAGATACACTTTAGGCACTTCACACTTTCTTTTAGTTGCATTAAAATATTCATAAAAAATGAAATACATAAAGAAATTAAATATAGATTTTGATAATTGGGATAATATCCATAGTAATAAATATTGGTACTTAAATTGCTATACAAAATTTGGTTATAATATTATTGAAAATAATATTTTTATATCTTATATAGACATTGATAATAATAAAAAAATAAATAATAAAATTGAAATTTTATATCAAGATATTATTGATTTAAAAAAAATAAGTTTTGATACTTTCATTAATTCAAAAAAAATAAGTTTTAATTCTTTTGTTGATATAAATAAAGTTGGTTCAAAAATATTTAAAATTAATAATAATGATATATATTATCTTATTTCTAATAAAGATAATATATCTTTATCTGATATATCAGATGAACTTCTTATCAATTTTAAAAAAGAATGCAAATACGATATTAAATATTTATTTAATAAAGAATTTTAAAATAATTTTTTTATAAAAAATATAATTGAAAAAATAAAGCACATTGATAAATATTATTAAAAATGAGTCACAGTAAAAATATGCTTCGTTAATGACTTATATCATTCTCTTATAAATTTATTTCTATATCTCGCGATTTTTTAAACTTTATTTTTATTATAATATATTATAAATAAAAAAAATTGACTGAAATATTAGATAATAATATTGGGTATATCGGTTCTAAATTATCTTTAATAAATTTTATTTATAATACAATAAATGAAAATGTACCAAATTTACATGATAAAATATTTTGTGATATATTCTCTGGTACTAACATAGTATCTATTTTCTTTAAAAATAAAGTGAAAAAATTAATTACAAATGATATAGAATATTATAGCTATTGCATTGCTAAATCTTATTTGTCTAATGATATTATTAATCAAAATAAAATAAATATATTAAATAATTTAAATCCAATAAAAGGTAATATATTTAATTATTATAGCGAAAATGGTAAATATAATAGACTTTATTTCTCTGAATATAATGGAAAAAAAATTGATGCTATTAGAACTTATTTAAATCAAATTAAAAATGATATATCAGAAATAGAATATTTAACTTTATTAACTTCTTTATTAAAATCTGTTGATAAAATATCAAATACCGCTTCTGTTTATGCTTCTTATTTGAAAAAATTAAAAAAAACTGCAAATAATAAAATAAATTTAAAACCTATTAATAAATTTATTGTCAATAATCAAATTAATGATATTTATAATGAAGATGCTTTAATTTTAATAAAAAAAATTAAAGGAGATATACTTTATATTGATCCACCTTACAATCAAAGACAATATGGATCAAATTATCACATTCTTAATGCTATATCTAAATATGATTTTAATATTAAACCAAAAGGCATTACTGGATTAATGGAATATAATAAATCTAAATTTAGTAGCAAATTAAATGTATATGATTCTTTTAATGATTTAATAAAATTTGCTGAATTTAATCATATATTTATTAGTTATAATAATGAAGGTATTATGAATAAAAAATCTATATTGAAAATTTTATCTAAATATGGTAATGTTAAAATTTATGAAAAAAAATATAAAACTTTTAAAGCTGATAATAACAGAAAAAATAAATCTATTAATACTATTGAATATATTTTTTATTTAAAAAAATTTTAATTTTTATTTGTTTTGAAAATTTATTTTAATTTTTTTATTTGAAAATTTATTTTAATTTAATTTTTTTATTTGAATTTAAATGAATTTAAATACCAAACACTTATTCACCGTAATCTATTGATAACCAATATATTATAATTATTATAAACAATTGATTATCAGATAATTACATTAATTATAATAAAATCCATAAGTATCTATTAATCAGATAATATTAAATAAAAATGAGACAAGTTGTTTCAGTGAAAAAATAATAAATTAAATAAAATGATACAATTATTATTTATAATCTGTTTAAATAGAATGATGCAAATTAAATTATGTAATTATCTTTAATATTAATAAAAAATAAAATTTTGTTACTAATCCACCAACAATTGTTATTAATACCATGTCCAGGAAAATTATTAATTTTCACTAAAAAACTATTTTCATCAACACTAATAATTTTACATTTATTATAATTTACATTTTTATAATAAAAATTAATATCAAATGTTTCATAAATATGTTCACTTAAAAATAATAATAATTTATAATATTTAGAATTAGTTAATTTATTTATCTGTATCCAATTATCATTATTCAATTTACTCCATTGATTAAAATCTATATTTAATTTCATTATTTTTTATATTTATATATTAAAATAAATTTTATTTATAAAAGATAAAAGAAAATTAATAAAAAATTATCATATTAAAAATATAAATTTAGAATCTAATTATTTTATTTTATATTTTGTATCAAAAATATAAGATTCTAATCTTTCTATAACATATGGTATTGTATCATCTAATTCAAATAGATCTAGTATTTTTTTATAGAAATACTTAGGTCTTTTATGAACATGTTTTCTTGTGATACAAAAATGTCCAGCTGGTACAAAAATATATGATTCAGGATGATTGCAATCAAATAACATATTCCATATATTATCAATATTATATTTTTCATTAAATAGTGGACAATTAATGCCATC
>Ga0256913_10000239_pt1 | contig 27580 bp, 12 predicted proteins | sample Axial_MatmetaG_FD_185970 | JGI IMG/M metagenome (GOLD analysis project Ga0256913, IMG submission 185970) | Deep-sea worm associated microbial mat communities from Axial Seamount, Juan de Fuca Ridge, Pacific Ocean - Axial_Mat | ecosystem: Environmental > Aquatic > Marine > Oceanic > Microbial... | reverse complement strand
ATACAAGGGAAAAATGATGAATATGGTACTATCAATCAAGTAAACGGAATACTGGAAAATATTAAAAACAAAGGTGAAAAACTCTTAGTTGAAGAATGCGGACATTTTCCACATAAAGAAAAACCGAAATTAATTATTGAAAAAATCAACTCATTTCTTAACCCCATACTGTATTAGTAATTATGACACCATGTCAGTTATATTAGCGAAATCTGCGAAAAATCTTTACTGGGTCTTACAATAGGACAAATGCTGGATAAAACACACAAAATAAGTATAAAAGAAATGGAAAACTAAAATAAACACTTAGAACAAGTTCGCTAATCATTCCATGTTTGTAATGTAAATAATCATAATTTTATTTTTTCTTTTAAAATAAGCAGCACAATCACCATTTTTAACGTCTATATTATATAGTGTTTTATCATTACAGTATCCTAAAACTTCATACTATGAAAATAAATCTACACTTTCCCTTTATCATCATTCTTTCTTTTATTTTTTCCCTCTCTTTCGGTCAAACGCTTCACGTGGGTCCGGGACAACAATATACCAACCTGCAACAAGCTGCTGCTATTGCTCAACCCGGTGATGCAATAGTAATTCATACCGGCATTTACACCCAAAGAGAAGACATCTCAAATCTTAATGGTGAACCCGATAATCCCATAATAATTTATGCCGAAGTAGAAGGGCAAGTGATTTTCAGAGGTCAAAGCGAAGCATGGCATTTATCATCTTGCACAAATCTTTTCATATACGGATTTGTATTTGAAGACCAAACTTCCAATGGCGTAAATATTGACGATAGTGGCAATTATGATAACTCTACATACAATATTACAATCAAAAATTGTATTTTCAGAGATATGAATGCTTCAGGAAATAATGACCTGTTGAAATTGTCAGGACTAAATGATTTTACGGTAGAAAATTGTACTTTTATAAATGGTGCTGACGGTGGAAGCGGTATCGACATGGTCGGTTGTCATCAAGGAACATTTGCAAAAAACCGCTTTAAAAATATGGGAAGCAATTGCATTCAGGTCAAAGGTGGTTCCCAATATATAACCATTAAACAAAATACATTTATTGACGGAGGAAGACGTTCCCTCAATCTGGGAGGTAATACGGGATTGGAATATTTCAGACCCGGCGATGCTCCTTTTGAAGCAGCTGATATAGATGTATATTCCAATATATTTATCCGGTCTTGGGCACCGATAGCCTATGTTGGTTCTACCCGTGTCAATGTTTATAACAATACATTTTTCAAACCCGAAAATTGGGTATTTAGAATTCTTCAGGAAACTGTTGACACTGCAAGATTTATTGCATGTGGTGATAATAAATTTTCAAATAATATAATCTATTTTGGAAATAATCTGGATAGAATTGTAAATATAGGTCCCAATACAAGACCCGAATCTTTTATATTTGCCAATAATCTTTGGTACAATTTTGAAAATCCTGATTTCGACAATTACAATCTGCCTGCAACTGAAACAAACAGTATAAAAGGCAAAGATCCTCTGTTTGAAAATATATCAAATCTAAATTTTGATTTATCGGAAAATAGTCCTGCAATTGGTAAAGGCAGCTCAGAATTAGCACCCGAACTTGATTTCAAAGATAGATACTTCAATGATGCAAATAGTATCGGAGCTTTTGAATATAATGCTGTCTATAAGGATTTCACCGGTGATATCGGCACTATTTGGCATTATGATTTCAGTTATCCGGGAGACTACCAAACCGTAGAGATCAAAGAAAAAACCATAATAGATAATATTGAATATTCATTGATGGACAATAATGTTTTCTCTTATGATTTTAGTGGCAATCGAATGGAATTTTATGTATTCACTTCAAACAATAAAACTATTTACCGGGATAAATATGACAATTCTTATAAATTGATAGATTACAATCTTAAAGCCAAAGACACTTTGGAGTCAAATATATTATTTTCCGATAAGCTGTCAAAATCAATAATCGATTCGGTAAAATTTCAGTATTTAGCCGGAAAAGTTCGAAAAACATTAACCGTCACACCGTTAAATAACAATACTATCCCTTTTGGTAATCCCTCAATTTTCATAGAAGGAATTCATCCTGTTAATTCATTTATGCTTGGAGATGATCATCTTCCATCTTATTATTTTGATAAATTGAGATGTTACACATATTACAATGAAAAAGGAATAGAATTTACAGAACATTTTGTTGACTATCCATGTGATACAATAATTGTGGCAACTAATGACTTTGAATTTTATGGTATTGAGACATTTCCGAATCCTGCTGATAATTACTTAAATATTCAATTCGACAATAGTTTTACCGGCGAGATAGAATTATACTCCATTACCGGCAAAAAATTGATTTCCCGTCATGTTATTAATACTTCAAAAGAAATAATTCGTACTGACAATATTAAGCCTGGTGCTTATATGCTATTTATAAGCAATAGAACCATCAATACAAGGAAAAAAATAACAATACTTAAATAATACTTAATTCTATAACGGTAACATATTATTAACCTGAATTTGATTATCAATTTGCTCAAGAACCCTTTGAAATAATGAAATTTGGATAATGTAAACTTAAATAATTAAGTGAACTATTTGTACGACATCTTATGAAATCATACTATATTTCTTTTAATAAGAACCTACTATTAAACATCACAATTTAGAACGCTTAAAAAATATAGTTATCAACCCTGTTTGGAAATACTTATCTTTTCTTTTTATCGTATCTTTGATGTATTATTTTAACAAATCCAATTAAAAATTATAAATTATGGAATATAGAAAAGAAAAAGACAGCATCGGATACGTAGATGTACCTGCTGACAAATATTGGGGAGCGCAAACTCAACGCTCATTTCAAAATTTTAAAATCGGTGGACAAAAAATGCCTAAAGAAATTATTAGTGCATTTGCAATTCTTAAAAAAGCTGCCGCTATGGCTAATGCTGAATTAGGTGTTCTCCCTGTAGACAAAAGAGATATCATAACCAAAGTAACCGATGAGATTCTAAAAGGAAAATTAGATGACCAATTTCCTTTGGTTGTATGGCAAACCGGTTCAGGTACACAATCCAATATGAATGTAAACGAAGTTATCGCTAACAGAGCTCATGTTCTTTTAGGTGGAAAATTAACCGATTCCAAAAAACTTATTCACCCAAATGATGATGTAAACAAATCCCAATCATCAAACGATACCTTCCCAACTGCTATGCATATTGCAGCATACAAGATCCTTGTAGAAGAGACTATTCCCGCTTTAGAAGCTATGAGAGATGAATTGGATAAAAAATCCAAAGAATATATGGATGTTGTAAAAATAGGTCGTACTCACTTTATGGATGCTACACCTCTTACTGTAGGGCAAGAATTATCCGGATATGTTGCTCAGATAAACCATGGAATTAAAGCAATAAAAAACTCATTCGCTCACCTGTCGGAATTAGCTCTGGGGGGAACTGCTGTCGGAACAGGACTCAATACTCCTAAAGGATATGATGTTTTAGTTGCTAAAAAAATAGCCGAATTGACAGGTTTACCTTTTAAAACAGGTGAAAACAAATATGAACTTCTCGCTGCTAAAGATGCTATAGTAGAAGCACATGGCGCTCTAAAAACAGTAGCTGTTTCCTTATTTAAAATAGGAAATGACATACGTATGCTTGCTTCCGGTCCTCGTAGTGGAATTGGCGAACTGATAATCCCTGCCAATGAACCCGGATCTTCAATCATGCCCGGTAAAGTAAATCCTACCCAGGTCGAAGCCCTTACTATGGCTATGGCTCAAGTGATGGGAAATGATGTAGCTATTACCGTTGGCGGAATGAATGGACAATTTGAACTTAATGTATTCAAACCACTGATGATCTATAACTTCCTGATGAGTGCGAGATTGATAGCCGATGCATCAAAAAGTTTTACTAAAAACCTAATCCTAGGACTTAAACCCAACTACAAACGTATCAAAGAACACCTCAATAATTCTCTGATGCTCGTTACAGCTCTAAATACTCATATCGGATACGACAAAGCTTCTGAAATAGCAAAAAAAGCTTACAAAGAAGATACTACTTTGAAAGAAGCCGCTCTCGCTTTGGGATATTTGACTGAAAAAGAATTTGATGAATGGGTAAGACCTGAAAAAATGGTTGGAAGTATGGATTAATACAATTTGTTATTAACAGAAGAACAAAAATATTTAGCTGATTTATTCGATTCTTGGGTGACCCAGTGTCGAAAACAGAAAAAAGGGTTCGGTTTCGAACCCTTTTTTATTTTAGCTTCAAAAATCCTTTCATCTCGGCAATTCTATTTTCAATCTCAAGAGAAACACTGTAATAACCATCACGGATATCACTAAAATTAATATCCAATATATTTGTTCCCCTATGCGAAACAAGATTTATTTCTTTTATCTTTTCCCCTCTGATATTCGAAATAATAATTCGCACATTTTTACTTTCCAGAGTATTGAATGATAATTGAAGCCTATCATTCACCGGATTGGGAAAAGTGGTTAAATTGATCTGACTTCCGGGTATTATCCCAATATCAACATCCCTGTTGAACTGACCTGATAATATCTGAAATAAAGATGATGTTCCTTTTCCAAATTCATTTGTAATATCAGAATCATATTTATCATCACCATTATTAGAAATCGTAAATGAACCGGCAGAATATCCCAAAACTTTTAAATAATATTTCCCCGGTATCAATGAATTCGATCTGTAATTGCCATTTCTGTCGCTTATTTCAGTTCCTACATTATTACCTTCTTCATCGTAAATAGAAATAAAAATAAATTCCTGACCTTCTTCTCCGGGCTCTTGTATTCCATTTTCATTGTCATCCAACCATACATAATCACCAACTTCCCCTAAGCGAAATGCTCCCACATCTACATTATTTTTCCTTTCATTTACACCAAGATAGAAATAATCACTTGTATTAAATCCATTTCCGTCATTTATATCACTGTCTATATCATCATTGACAGATTGATCGGGTTTGGTCAAATAATATGCACCTGGTATATTTATTTTGATATAATATTCGCCTGAATGTAAGTTGTCAAATAAATAATAACCGGGTTCTCCAGTCTCTTCATCAGGTTCGGTCAAAACGGATCCAATCACCCCCTTATCTTTTCTATATAACTGTACCAATGCGCCATTAATCCCTGGTTCACCGTCATCCTGAAGTCCATTTCCATTCAAATCTTCCCATACCCTGTCTCCGATAGCACTATGATTATCCAGTGTCAAACCAGCATTAATATTTCGTATTTTTATATCTCCTATAATAATTATTGTGTCTGTAGCTCCGATATCAATTACCGATAAAACATCACTATTAATACTATCATTATTCCCCACTTTCGCTTGAGTAAAGAAATATCCAATTTGATTAATAAATTGTATGTAATATTTACCCTCGGCAACATTATTAAAACTGTAATAACCGTCCTTATCATTCACTGGGTTTCTTGAAGTTAAAGTAGTATCTTGCAATACACCGTTTAAGTTATATAATCTCACTTCTACTTCATTTAGACCTTTTTCTTTAATATCCATCAACCCGTTTTTATCCTTATCAATCCATACTCTGCCACTTATTTCACTCTGATATCCTTCCACCAGTCCTGCATAAAAAGTATGGTTATTTTCTCCGGGCTGAAGCTCAAAAATATCTGTACTTCCGTTTCCATTTGCCCCAGTTACATCGGAATCAATATAAATATTATTGGTTTTATGTGCTTTAGTAGCTGAATATTTTTCCGGTATTTCAAATACTATATAATATTCCCCCGGAACCAAATTATTAAATTCATAATTTCCCTTTTTACTATTTTTTGTAATAGTTGCAGTGGAATCGATCAATACATCCTGATAATTATAAATCCCAACCACAATACTATCTATCCCTGACTCTCCGATGTTCATTATACCATCATTATTGGTATCAAGCCACACTCTACCTCCAACACTTGATCTTTTGAGCCGGATTCCGGCGTCTATGTCAGTTCTTCTCATATTTGCTGCCACATATATGATATCTGTAGTATTATATCCGAATTTCCCGGTCAAGTCAGAATCCAGTTCTTTATCATAACCTACTTCGGCATCGGTTGTCTCATAGATAAAAGGGATTAAAAATCTGATAAAATAATTTCCCGGATCAACATCAAAATAATAAAATCCCGCTTGACCATCTTTATTTGTTGTTAGCGTTTGCTGCAATTCGATTCCGGATCTATCATACAATATAATCTTAACATCATTTAGTCCTTGTTCTGTGCTATCTTGCAAACCATTACCGTTTTCGTCCAACCAGACCCAGTCTCCTATTCTTCCTTTTTTCTTTACAAATCCAAAATCAAAATTCACAAGACTTTGTCCTGTTTCTAGACTAAACATATCTGTAGAATTAATTCCGTTATGTCCGGTAATATCACTTATTTTCCCCAAGACAGGTGCATAATCCAAAGTATCAGGAATATTTTCAAGCTTTATAAAATAATCTCCTTCATCTAATTGATCAAATAAGTAACGACCTTGACTATCAGAAATAACAGTTTTCACAAGATTATCACCATCATCATATAATTCCACTCCCGTACTATACAGCAATTTCTCACCTGCATCTATAACTCCGTTTACATTCCCGTCAATCCAGATTCTACCTCCTATTGATGCTAAATTTGATACAAATCCGGCATCCAGATCAAATTTCTTTTCTCCGGGCAATAACTCAAATACATTAGTGATTCCGGCATCTCCGGATTCAAGAACTTTTGACCCTTTTTCCTCATTCAATTTAGGTATGGTAAATTCCAAACTACCATCTGCTTTGAATACAAGAAAATATTTTCCGGGTATTATATCATCAATAACATAATTCCCCTCATTATCAGAAACAGTTTCCGATATAAGAAAACCTTGTAAATCATATAATTTAATATCAATACCCCCAATTCCTTTTTCATCCGGATCTTGCAATCCGTTTTTGTTATCATCAAACCAGGTAAAATCACCTATTTCACATCTATTTGCTACATAAGCTCCATTGATATTATTAATACTCTCTCCCCATTTGATATCTATTTCATCTGTTGTTCCCGTTCCGAAAAAATCAGTAATACTATTTTCTCCACCTGCAGTATTCAAAGTATAATATGAAGTATTTTGTATAAATTTTATATAATATTTGCCCTCTGAGATATGTTCAAAACCAAATGATCCATCACTATTTGAAAATACTGTATATACCGGTTCGCTACTTTGATTTATGTTATCAAATAGCTGAATTTCCACATTAGCCAACAGCTTTTCACCGGTTTCATACACTCCGTTCTTATTTTCGTCATTCCATACAAAACCATTGATATAACCATAATTCAATTTCAATCCCAAATCTATTTCTCCGTTTAACGCTCCCGGTTCCAAATTAAATACTTCTGTTTTACCATAATCTCCATCGGTTTTAAAATCAGAGTCAGATTCCTGATTTGTTCCTACCTTATAAGAAGTGATTACATATTTTGATTGCAATGTATCTAAACTTAAAAAGTAATTCCCGGGAATAATTTTCTTAAAATGTATCTTCCCCTCATTATTTGATACTTTTTCACTTACAATCTCCCCCGATCCGGCATCTGTCAGGCTCAATTTTATCCCCTCTATTCCTGTTTCTCCCGCATCCTGCAATCCGTTTTCATTCAGATCCGACCACACATAATTCTCGATATTTCCATAATTGCGTACCAAACCTATATCAAGATCTAAATATTTTTCTCCCGGATCCAAATTAAATAGTTCAGACTGCAAAGACAATTTATCTATATCATTGTTGTTAGAATTATCAATAATATTTCTTTTTGTTATTTTATACTCATCAGGCAATGTCACTTCTATGAAATACTTCCCGTATTTTACATTTTCAAATATATAATATCCATCAGTATTATTATTCCCGAATGAACTTATTTGTTCTATCAATTCATTTTTTTCATTAAACAGTTTTAACTTAATTCCATTTATACCGATTTCATCACTATCCTGCAATCCATTTTCATTCAAATCCAACCATACAAAATCTCCAATCGAACCTCTTTTATATACAAAACCACAGTCAATATTCTCCTTTTTCTCTTCACTTAATAGAAAAATAACACCCGTTTGTCCAATACCATTTTCCTTGATAAAATCATTATCAAATCCTGCATTGCCAAGATTCAAAAAAGTAAGGTCATATACCTCAGGAATATCAACTCTCAGTTTATATCCATCAGGTTTAAGATCATTGAAAAAATAATTTCCAAGTGAATCGGTATAAATAGAATCCAAAATATTTCCATTCCGGTCAAGTAATAACATCTTCATATCACCAAGGCTCCTCTCAACTATTTCCCGTATTCCATTTTCATTTTCATCAAGCCATATTTTTCCTGATATGCTACCATTTTTATATATTCCTATATCCAGGGAATCAATATCAACACCACAATTCAATTTTACACCAATACAATTTTTATTTTCTTGCCCTTGAATATTATAATCCTGAACACTATCAATACATATCTGATAATCTCCGGGCAATATGTCATTGAAAACAAATCTGCCAAAAGAATCGATATCAATGGTTTGCAAAACTTCCAAAGCATCTCTCAATACCAACCTTAAACTATCAGCTTTAAAATATTCAGCTGTATCAATAACAACATTTGCATTATCATCATTCCAAATCTGCCCTGATATTTTCAGTTTCTTCACAAAACCGTATGATAAAGTATCCAGAGTTATCCCGGGTTTTAAGAAAATCTCACCTGTCGAATACAAATTATCACTTATCAAACTTAATAGGGTATCTCCTGTTCTAATGTTACCATCGGTTAAAAATTTCAATTTATAATAATCGGTTTTTAAACTATCAAAATTAAATATTCCATTTTGATTAGTAATACCATTTAAACTTAAATCAATACTATTTGAAATATTAACCTTAATACCACCAATATCCATGTCAATTGAATCTTTTGATTGATTACAATTATTATCTAACCATATATTGCCTGAAATGGAGGAGATTCTACAGTCATTGTATTGAATTATTTTTTCACCTTCAAATATCTCATCGTTTTTTACCGCTTTGACAAAAATATTTTTATACCCAAAATCCTCTTTTTCAAATATTACATTTATTATATTTTTATTTTGCAAAGCTGATGTAATTTTCACTCCATCGGGAAACTTCCAATTATAAGTGAATCCTATACCGGGTTTATCAACAAAAAAAGTAATCAGTTCATTTTGGCAAAACGTAAACAGAGGATAATAATTAATTTCAATTTTAGCAGATTTAATAACTACCAAAGCTGTATCCAAATCAATATTTCTCAAAGATATTTTAACTCCGAAAGAATCTGTTGACAATTCGTTGTAAAACTGTGGATCAATATCAAAATAATATGTCCATATTCCCTGTCCGGAAATTTCAGGCCATGATTTTCCTTTTAGATTTTTATTAGCTTTATTTCCTGAAATAGCTTGATTCCCTAAAAAAAACTGAACAATATTATCTTTTATTTTTCTATTGGCATATCCCTCTAAATGTAGTTTTACAGATTGAATCCTGTCAACAGGACGAAGGTGAAAATTAAAATCATTAAAAACCAAATTATTCGAAATTCCACCTGGTTTAAGAAGAATAGAAACAGAATCTTTATTAATCTTCCATCTATTACTGCCATTTGATATTTCAGTTACTTTAGAATAAGATTTGGATAGCTTTATTTTAGATTCATTTGATGAAGTATGTATTGTCAATGAAGATGTTTGAGAATTTGCAACTAGAGTAATATTCAACAAAAAGATTAGAATTACTATCCTCCCAATAACGTATCTATTATTCGCAATAACCATTAGTTTCCACTCTTTAAAAGACATAAATACAAATCAATATTATATTTAATATATTACTAAATTCAAAAATATAAAGCTATTTTATGATAAAGAATGTAAATATATTATTATTATAACATACTTTTTAGTAATTATAAGAAATTTTTTACATATATTTTTATAAAATACTTAAAAACATTAAATACCAGTAAATTAAGCATTTATAAAATTTATCATAATTATAATACTAATTTATAAGCCATTAAACCACAAAAAAAGCCCCCCTCCATTTCTGAAGAGAGGCCATCCCAAAAACCGATTTTATCTTCGGACTACTATCAGATGATTATTTGATCATAATCATTTTCTTAGTAGCTGTGTAATCTCCTGACTCAAGTCTGTAATACATTACTCCGTTTGCATTGAGGTCTTTCTTACTCAATTTAACAGAATTGTATCCGGCTGTGCCTTCTGACCTGCGTACTACCAATTCTTTACCTGTTACATCATATACTGTCAATGTGTATGTTCCTGATTCAGGTAAGTCAAAACCTATCACTGTCTCTTCTGTGAATGGGTTTGGCTCGTTTTGATATAACGCATAGCTTACGCCACTGTTCCTGTAACTTAAATCTACTGTATTGATCTCTAAGTCTGAGCCTGTATATGCTTCTGATCTTATTACTTGATCACTTATGTTCAATACTTTACTCAATTTTGTAGTCGCATTTGATTTCAATGTCAATGTGAACAATACTGTTCCATCTTCTACATTTACTCCTCTTGCTTCATTCCAACTCATTACCAAGTTGTTGTTCATTACGTTGATATTGCTTGTATTTACTTGGATAGCGCCTGATGTGATTCCTACTACATCCATACCGCCTATATTCATAGTAAATTGTGCTCCGTATACTTCCTGGAAGTCTTTCGCATAGAATGGTACTTCTACTTCCTGTCCAGCTGTCAGCTCTACATCATCCAACATCATCGTTACGCTATTGCCACTTCTGCTCTCTAATGCATTTGCACTTCCGTTTACGTCTCCTATCTTCACTGCTACAAAATTCGCATCTGTAACATTATTTTCTCCAACTGCGATGTGTCTTACTCTTGCATTTTGTGCTTCTGCTGCCGCTTCCGATTCATTTGCAAATTCATAATCACTTGATATTGCTATCCATGAATCATTTGTGAATCTATCACTCATGCCCAATATCGCTTTTCTGATCTCTAACAAGTCACTTGCAGCTATATCTCCATTGTTATTTGCATCTGCTGCTATCAGCTTCATCGGATCATTGATCTCTTTCAAGCCCAATAAGTATTTCTGGATTATTACCAAGTCAAGTGTTGTCACTCCGTTCAAGTAATCTCCATCAAACTTTCCACTGATTTCATATGCTTCTGTTGTTGATAATGCATTAAAGGCATAACTTCCTTCTGCTAATTCTACAGTCGCTTTATTCTCACCATCATCCGCTGTCATGATCATTCCTGAGTCTGCTCCGCTTACTAATCCACTTACTGATCTTGAATTGCCTTCGCAATGATTCAAATTCAATAATACATTAGCAAAGTCATAGTTGCCATCATTACATTCTTCATTGTAGGCAAATTCATCCCATACATATATCTGGATTGTTTGTGTTGCATTGCCTTCTTCTACATAGGTGCACAAGAATGCTCTCTGTGCTGTCCTCTCTGCTGGTAACCATGCATCTGCTATTCCATTAAAGTAATTTGATTCCGTACTTATATTTCCTGTCGCTGGATCAAAGAAGTTTCTGCCATACTTATTGTACTGCTTTTGCCACTTCAATGGATTATCCCATAAGTGTGGTATCTGATCTGTAAAGGTAAAGAATAATCCTTCTTTGTCTGTACAGTTGTCAAATGAGGACAAACAGCCAAAGTCACAGCCGCCTTTATCAAATGATCTCGCTTTCAATTCTACCATACCGTTTACCATTACTGCACTTGCTATATCTACCATTACTGGTGTCGGTGCTTTCTTGTCTGCTACTGTGAAATATTGATTCTTGCTATTCGCGTTTCCACAGCCGTCTCCTACTGTCCAGGTTACTCTATAGTTTCCTTTTGGTAACGGATCCAATATTACTAATTTTGCATCTATCGTCTTATCCAAATCATCTTTACTTCTACTTCCTTTCCTTCCTGTCTCCGGTCTCGGTGTATAGTTGTATGAATACTGTACTGTCTCCCAGGTATCCATATTCGTTACGATATATTTCCACCAGAATTTCTGCTCTACATTACAACTATCTGTTGCTGAAGCTTCCATTGTTACATTGTATGCATAACAATCATCTGTCGCTACACACTGATCTTCTAATGTAATTGTCGGTGGTATAAAGTCGGTTACCATCAATATCTGTGTATATCTGTAATAGCCGTCTTCTACCAATTGTTCTCCACAACTCAACTTCGTGCCACTTATAGCATCTACATTGTCTTCTGCTCCTGTGTTTGGCTCATATACACACCAGTCTATTACCGCCCACTCTCTTACTATCTTATAGCATGCTCCGTCTACAAAAGTAAAGGTATCTTCATTGATAACTTCTGCTGTTACTACATTACATGGATTCTCATCCCATGTAGGTTCGCCTCCGTCTCGCAATTCTTTTGAACAATCTGCTTTAACATCTCTTGGGAATCTAATTGTACATGGATCAAATGGCTCTGTTGAGGTAACTTTAATCCTTTGCTTGCATTGGGTTGCTTTTTCACATCCCGTTGCTGTCCATGTCCTTACTATATTCGCTCCGCATACTCCCATATCTCTATTATCTGTATAATCCAATTCAACTCCACATACACTTATTACATTTGGCCATAATTTCGGATTCTCATTTGGATCCAAACTCTCTTCACAGGTTACTGTTACCGGTGGGCATGTCAATATCGGTGGTATCTTACATTCTACATGTACTATACTCCAACAATCATTGTAATGTCCATACAAGTCACCTCCTGGTAACATCCTCTTAGGATTAACCGGGCCTACTCCAGGATCAACGTCAAATACACGCATTGATACCATTACATTGCCATCATTATTTTCCAAATCCGCACAACAGAAGAATACGTCATCATCATACCATACATCATTGCTACTTGTAGCTGGATTATCATCCCCATTCAAATCTTCACAACCTCCGTCATATACCAAATCATTATTTACTCTTAATACTTTAAAGTATACAGGATTACAGTTATCAAAACTTCCACTGTCAAAATCCCATGCCCATACTTTCGCATTTCCCATCGCAGTTAAGCTTACTTGCTTGTATTGCTCACATACAGGTATCGGCGGTACTCCGTCAAATACTGTTAATGTTACACATATTACTGTCTCATTGTCACAGTTGTCTACTGCATGATAACATAATTCATATTCGCCTAAACCTACACCTATTACATACCAAGTCTCATCTGCATCTACATAGCCATTGAAGTTATTGTCTCCTACTAAAGTGCCTGCATTGGTTGTTACCCACCATTGTGGATATGCATCACAATTATCTTCCAAATGCATTATCGCCGGTACTTCTACATCAGTATTACATACATATGCTTTTGTCTTTGCCACAATATCATCTCCTCTCATAAAGCTTGGCGCTGTCGTATCTGTTATCCTGATTACCTGGATATGCTCATATACGCCTCCTGTACAATCATCCACTACTGTCCAGTATCTCAATATCTTTGTTCCACACTCTAGATCATATACCTGATCATTGTAGAATACTTCTATTGTTCCACATGCATCATTGTATCCTACAGGCGCGCCTGTTACGTCAGGTGTCGGTAAATTTCCATCACATTCTAACATCGGATTGTGCTCTGGTAATCCGTCAAAATTAACCGGCCATACCATATTGGATAAGTCGATGCCTTTGAAGAAATACTCTGAACTACATTCTGCTGTCATGCCGCTTCCGTCTGTTACCGTATAATGTCTTGTTACTATATATGTTCCACAATCTTCTCCGTCTCTTACTGTTTGTGTCCATGTTAAGTTTGCACTACAGTTGTCTGAATATTCAGGTAATACAAAATCATAATCCACTCCATCTTCATAACATCCTGCAAATTCGCAATCAGCTCCATATACTGTCTTTGCAAATGTTACTTCTGATCCGTCAGGTCCCGATATTGAAACTGAATGTCCACCAAAATAGTCAGCATCAAAATCACTTACTACTACATAATATGTATCTCCTGCCGTCAACGTAACAATATTATCCAAGTTTCCACCTGAAGTAGGTTCTTCATAGAATAATCCTGATGATCCCAATACATATCCTCCCATTCCATCTACCATATTTTCACATACGCTTACTGCATTGAATGGTGCATCAAAAATTCCTATCAACATCTTGTTGCCGTCACTTCCTGTAAATGCATAATCTCCTGTTATATTAACATTGATTGCATATATGTCATAGTAATGGTCTCCGTGATCAGGAACTTGATCTCCTGTTCCGAAATCCCAACATTGTGTATGCAATGCTGCTGTAAGATCTTTATCTGTAAATGCTCCGGCTATAGTTCCGGGTGCAACTGATCCTGCTGGAAATTCTCCACCTACCGGACATGCACATTCTATTGTTGGTGGTATCTTGTCAAGTACTGTGATTGTACTCCAACAGTTATTTCCTGTCTCATCATATATTCCTACTACCCAGTTTCCTAACGGTACAGGATTATCTATATCTCCTACTGCTCCTGTTACATTAGCAGGCATGCTGGTGAATATCTCTACTCTGTAATCATCATAACATCCGTATGGTCCGCCTTCCAATATCATGTCAGGTGTTACCAATCCTACGCATTGATCATCTACTGAGATCTGTACATTATCATTACATGCCAATGTTGTAGTTGGGTTTTGATATTCATGTACTGTCAAATCAAATTGACAACTATCTATTACATCACCGTTATTCAATAACTGTAATTTTACTGTTTGTGTCTCTCCGTCACATATAGGATCGCCCATTGCAGGTCCGTCAACTAATACTATACCATCTGTATAAGGATCTGCAGCAAATACCAAATTACTTATATTAACGTTTGCGGAACAATCTCCATCAAACATACCCCATATAAATAAAGTAATTGATTGTCCTTCTTGCATATGTCTTGTGAATGTTCCATTTTGATCAGCTAATCCAAAATTTGATGTAATGGAATTATAAGGATTCCATGAACCATTTGTCATATATCCAAATGGATCATAATATGGACCGTTGGCATTATCAGTATGATAATCCCAATCAAAAGTCAATGTTCCTGTATAAGGCGCAATCAGGTTTACCATTGTAAAATTGTACAATGCTCCATCACCTCCTGTATTTGCACACTGTCCTGGATCGTCATATCTTGTTCTACCATAGAAAGTTATCTCTGATGGTAAGTTGTTCATATCAAAAGCACTCCAAGCTGTATAACCAGCAGCCGCTCCTGTAACAACCGATCCTGGTCCATTCAATAAAAATGGTCCATCAGCAGCTGTACTGAAAGCAGTACTAGCTGGATCCCATTCAGGATAAGTAGATATATCAAATGTATTTACAAATCCATTTTGTGGAATCGGCTGTACTAATATAGTATCATATGCAGGATCACATCCTTCTGTTCTGGCTTCATATTGTGCTGCCCAACAGCAATCACCCGGATCTAAGTAAATCACCATGTCTCCGGGACAGTCTAAATGACAATCAGCAGCAGCACCTCCGCCACCACCTCCTGCAGAATATTCAATATCTGCATCAACATCCATTTGGACACCATCAGTGAAAAAATCATCATCTACACTGACAAACTCCAAAGATGTTATAGGAGCATATTGAGAAAAATCAATAGCCATGACAACATCATCACATCCACCATCGACTAAATTCCCATTAACATATACATCGGTATGGTACCAACCATATCCACAATAACTTGTTGATGAATACTGAGAATGAATACTATAAAAATTAAGTATAACATTATCTACAGTACCAGTAGCACAAGATAAATCAACTGTCAATGTCGTGCTGGAAGCATCATCTCCTTGAACAGTTCCAGTATAATTGCATGTCTGAGCTGAAGCATAAAGCCCTGTCATCATCACAATCAATACTAATAAATGTTTAATATTTTTTTTCATAAGATTGAGTTTTGGTTTAATAAATTTTTAATTCGTCTTTTGTTACAATAAATCCTCATAAATTTCTTTTACGGGATCCAGGTATTCAGTAGGAACTTTTTTTCCTAGCAGTTCGTAGGTTTTTTCAATAGCTTCTCCTGCTTGAAAGTGATTTTTAGTAATACCTTCGATAATTAATCTACCAAATTCAGCATCTAATCCTATTTTAAGATCATTAGCCAAAGCGGGGTTATTAATTTCTTCTCTAGCATCCTTTGCTGATAAGGTATTTTCTAAGCTAACTTTTGGTAAGCTATTTACATGTTGCTTTACTTTCACAACATAATCTTCAACACTTTGTGCTTGTGCAGTATTTGCACTCAATAAAAACAGACCCATTAAGAAAAATACCGGTAATAGCATTCTTCCAATTCGGCCTAAATTCAAATTCATTTTTTTCATGAGATTGAGTTTTGGTTATTAAAATAAATTTTTTCGGTTACCGGGTACCCGGTTAAATTGTGAATCACGCCTTTGCGCAATTGAATTTCGTCTAAAACTATATAAACTCATTTATACATCCCACCGTAATGAAATGTCATTAATAAGTTTTTCTTTTTGTTTCAAAATTAAAATAAGTTCTTGTAACTTATATTTAAATTCGATTCTTTATTTTTCGATTTCGATTCGTCTTTCCAATAAAAGTCGTCTTAATTCTTTTATTGTACACACATTTTAAACAACTATCTTAATTAAGACAATTGTTCAAGTGCGAAATTATAACAAACTTTTGAAAAAAAAGAATATATTTAAAAAAAAAATATGATAAGGGTTGAAATTTTTTATTATAAATTTCATTAAAATATATAACGCGTTAATAATTATTTAGTTAACTTAATTAAGTCTATGTACGAATTTCTTATTTTTTCTGAAATTTTAATGCGATCAAATGTTGAATTATGAAAATTGAATGTGATTTGCGTATTGTATTTATTCCAACCTAAAAAATTATCGATTTTTTCTTCAAAACAAGTATTATCATCTTTACAACTTTTTAACAATGCACTATCCATTATGACTAAAGGCAATTCTTTGAACTCCCATCTTTTTTCCTCTTCAAAATTATATGGAAAATACTCAAATCCGGTCCCGCATCTAAAACCGATTTCATCATTGTATCCCAATGTGGAATCATATTCAAATCCAAGATCTTCAATTATATTAAATGTCTTTTGTAAATCTAATCTTAAAAAATGGATCCTGACATATTTTATATCATTTTTAGACTCGGATTTAAGCAATTTCAGTTCTTTTTCAAACATTAATTTGTAGTTATATGCATTGTAACTAGGGTGTAAACCTATATCGTAACTTTTATCTTTTGCTTTTTGAATAATATCCGGTAATTCCTTTAGATAGTTTTTATTATACAAATCTTGCCGGGTTTTGCCTCCGGCTACTAAAAATACAATTTTTTTCTTAAAATAATTCTCTTCTCTGAATAGCCATTCATATGTATAATACGGATCCCGGGTTTTATCTTTTTTACTAATGATAAATGAATTGACAATTTTTTTTACTCCTTTGATTCCCAATCCCATCAACAAAACCCTTCCGATAGATTTGACAAGTTTAAAATTACTATCAAATTTTCTGATAATATCTATATCGTGTGTAAGGTTGAAGTCCGTTCTCCTTTCTTGAATATCAAAACCCAAACTTTCAAAAAATCCGGAAATAAGATGATCCACTACCGGGATATGATGTAAGTTATTCTTCACAAGCAATTGTGCTCCGGATTTCATTCTTCCGTGCTTATCCAAATGATTTTTTGAAAAAAAATATTCCTCATATCTGCTTATATGAAAAAATATAGCTTCAAAAATATCAAATGCGAATATATTTTCCACATTAAAGAAATATGGCAATTTCCTGATTTTTTCTACGGAATAATATTTATTACCATTAAATTCATATTCATTAATAAATAAATCGCCGGTAAATTCTTTTTTATTCGAAAATAATAAATTCTGAACAGGTATTATGTAGCCTGATTCATTTTCAACAGTATAATAGATTTTTTTATATCCTTCATTACCACTGTTCAGCAAAAGTTTTACTCCATTTGGACACAAAGGATGTTCATTAATAAAATCAATTACATATTTGAGTCTATTAAAATTGATATTGCAGTCGCAAATGATATTTACAATTTGCATTTTATCATTTATTTATATTTTTACCGATCATCGATTCATATATTGCCGATTGTATCTTTGATCTATAATTATATTTATACAATTTACGGTTTTTCATAGTAGGAAAAGTTCTATTTGATAAAAATACATAAACCACATTATTTTCAGGGTCTGCCCATACGCAAGTACCGGTAAAACCAAAATGGCCAAAAGTAGAAGGTGAAGCCAATTCCGAAATATTGCAAGGTTTATTTCTATCCAGTTCTTTCATATCCCAGCCGATTCCACGACGTGTTGCCGTTCTATATCTTGTAGTAAATGTATAAATAGTAGGAAAATCAAAAAATTTCATACCGCCATATTCACCTCCATTAATAACCATTTGCAATAATCTGGCTAAATCACGACTCGTGGAAAACAATCCTGCATGACCGCTAACTCCTCCAAGCATTGCCGCCCACATATCATGAACATAACCTTGGACTATCTGGTGTCTCCAATAGTCATCATCTTCCGATGGAGCAATCTCGGATTTAGGAAATTTTTTCCAAGGATTATACATCGTGCGATTCAAACCCATCGGTTGGTAGATATTATTATAAACATATTTATCTTCTGTCATACCGGCAACTTTTTCAACAACTTCTTTGGTCATAATCAAACCAAGGTCACTGTATTTGTATTTTTTTTCAGCCAATAAAGGACTTGCCAGCAACTTAAACCATAATGTATCAACGTAATCATTACGCAAATACATATTGTCTGCTATTTTTATATTAAAATTTTTCTTGGCAACCTTGCTGTAATATCTTTTTGAAGGTACGATCTCTCCGTTTATTGTATCCAGGGTTTCTCTGTAAGCAGGAATCCAAGGTGTCAATGCAGCATGATGACTCATGGCTTCCATTATCAATATATCTTTTTTATTGCTGGTATCAATACCCGGAAGATTATATTTTGAAAATTTATCAAAAACACTGACTTTTTTCTCACTTTGCAACTTCATCATCGATAAAGTTGTCGCCATCACTTTTGTAACGGAAGCAAGACCATAAAGATCATTATGCCTGACTTTTCTTTTCTTATCATAGGTCCAATAACCATAACATTTATCAAAAATAATATTGCCGTCTTTTGCTACTAAAATTTGACAACCCGGTGCTGCTGCCGAATCAAACATTTCCTCTACTATTCTATCTATTTTGGCATTCAATGAATCATTATTTATACCTGTATATTCGGCAATGGAATATCCCATCACATCATTTTTAACATTATCGTTACCGTCTCCCGCTTTAAAATCACCGGAGGCTGTAACCGGCAATGTACCATTTACATCAAAAACACCCAAAATAGCCTGAGCTGCCATATCCTGAGCCATTGGATCATTTTCATAAGCCATTACGATACTGTACTTATTATCAAATTTTCTCAATGCATAAGGAGTTCCGAAAAATGTTATCGTCAATCCTTCTTTTCCTTTCAGATTATCGATTAGTTTTAAAACATTATCCGAAAAACCAAAATTAAGATTTGATCTCTTTTTGTAATTGTGAAGTCCTATAATGACTTTATCATAAGTCTTTAATAATTTGGTATATTTTTTTACATCTGCCGCACTCAATTTGTAATGCAAATTGTAACTATCAAAATCAAAATATGTTTCAAATCTTTTTTGAAACTGAGTTTTACTTTTTGAACCAATACTAACAACAGCAATATTTTTTCCGTAATCCTTTGGTAACAGAGGGAGATTTTTTTCTGTATTTGCCAAAAAAGTAATAGCATGTCGATAAAGATTTTCTTTCAATGCCAGAGCTTTTCCGGTATTGACATCATTTACAACATTTGTTTCATCTATTTCTTTAAAATAATACAAACCAATATCAAATTTTGCCATCAGAATTCTCAAGATTGATGCATCAAGTCTGTCCCTTGATATTTCTCCGGATAAAACGGCTTTTTTTAATGCTTTTACTCCTTTGTCAAGGTCAACAGGTAATTCCAAAACATCATTTCCAGCCTTAAACGCTTCTACAACTGCATCGACCGGTGAAAAATAATTTGCTACACCTTTCATCTCCAAGGCATCTGTTACCACAAGACCATCATAATCCATCGAATCTCTTAAGATTCCGTTAATAGCATTGGAAGATAGTGATGTCGGACGGTTTTTTCTATTGTCAATCGAAGGAATATGCAGATGTGCTGTCATTATGCTTTTCACCCCTTTGGATGCCAACATTCTGAATGGAAATAATTCAGTACTCCACAATCTTTCTTTCGATAATTCCAAAACAGGCAAGTCTTTATGTGAATCAACATCTGCAAATCCGTGACCCGGAAAATGTTTGGCACAGGCAATAATACTTTCATTTTGTAATCCTTTCATATAGGCATAACCTTTGCTGGCAACATTATTTTTATCTTCTCCGAAAGACCTGTTATTAATTATTGGGTTTTGGGGATTGTTATTAATATCTATTACAGGTGCGTAACTAAAATTCACTCCAATTCTCTTCAATTCTTTACCGATTTCCACACCCATATCATAAATCAGTCTGTGATTCCTGATAGCTCCCAAAGTCAATTGTTGAGGAAAGCTAATACCGCCTTTCAATCTCATTCCCAAACCCCATTCTGCATCCAATGCAATAAAAAGAGGAATATCCGAAACTTTCTGAAACCTATTGGTTAGTTCAACCTGATTTTTAATGTCTCCCTTAAAAAATGCAATACCTCCAACATGGTATTTTTTTATTTGAGTCGCAACAAAATCGATATTTTTTTTATCCCAGTCAGATCGTGCACGAATGATAAACAGTTGTCCTATTTTTTCATCAAGAGACATGTGTTTTAAACGGCTATAAGCCCATGTTTCACCCAATTCCGAAGGAGGAATATGAGTAAGGTTAGCTTTTATAAAAAACAATGTTATAAATAGTGTCAAAAGGAATTTTAAATTTTTCATAAAACTAATTTATAATTATTTATTATTAAATATTTCAGGATCGAGTTTCTTTGCCTTTTCATGATAATACTTACCTTTTTCAGAATTGCCGGAATTAAAATAAGCATTGCCAAGATTTTTATATGCTCCGGCATTACCGGGTTCAAGCTCAATTGCTTTTAAAAAATAGGATATTGCTTTTTCATTATTTCCGGACACAGCAAAAGCGACACCGAGCAATCTGACTGTTTCATAGTCTTCAGGTGTCATTTTATATGCTTCATTCAGATATTTTATGGCTTTATTCAGATCATTTTTCTTTTCTCCAAAATACTTTCCTGCATCCCTGTAAGCTATAGCAAGATTTTTATTGGCATCTACATAAGACGGATCCAAATCCAGTGCCCGTTTATAATCGGAAATTGCATCTTCATAATTTTTCAAAAAGTAATTAGCATTTCCTAATATAAGCCAGGCATTTTTATAATTAGGATGTATTTTTAAAGCTTTTTCCAAATAGCTTTTCGCCTGATTAAACATTTTGTCCCTTTTCAATCTATTCTTTTCTTTGTATGCAACATCTACCAGACTCCCGGCAGCAGCATTCAGGGCTTTTGCACTGTTTTTTGAAACCTTAACATCTGTTGTAAACAAGGTGAAATCATTTTTCCATACAGTATTTCTGGAAATGGTTTTTATACTATATAATCCTAATATTACTATTAATAAAACATAAGAATAATTACGTTTGTGCTTATAGATTAAAAATAATAAATATCCTAATATAAAACTAAATCCAACCGATGGCATAAAGAGAAATCTTTCAGACATATTGGTACCGACCGGAAAGACTATATTGGATACAATAGACAATGTGATTAAATAAAATAATATACCGAAAGATAGTATTTTTTCTCTTTTCAAATTTTTTACTGCATAATATATCATGACTATATAAACAAGCAAACTCAATAATACTTTCCAATTGGAAAAGCTCATTATGGCAATTTGTCTCGGGTAGTAATCATTGGTCAGAGGATGAGGAAAAATCAACAATTGGATATATTTACCAAGAATAAAAATAATCGTAGCAGCTTTTTCTCCAAATGAAAACGGTACATATTTTCCGGATTCAATTTTAATAAACGGATTGTTCATCATTTCCATCGGCGTATTACCGAAATCTAGTCCCAAAACCAGAAATCTAGCAAAAAGGAACAATACAGTTGCTGCAAAAAACGGAATTAAAATCTTAAAATATGACTTATTTTTATCCGGAAAAAACATAAAATACACAAGTGGAACTATTGCCAGAAAAGTAATAGCATTCTCTTTGGAAAACATAGCCATTAAAAACGCAATAAAAATATAAATTTGATATTTGAGTTGTTTGTTTTGATACCATTTTATAGAAAATATCACTGCTGTCAAACTGAAAAGCAATGAAAACAATTCATCTCTCCCCTTGATATTAGCAACGACTTCGGTATGTACCGGGTGAGCGACAAAAATAAGAGTTGCAAAAAACGGAACCAGATATTTCAGTTTATTATTTTTAACATTTAAAAATAATAATAAAAGAAATTTATACAATATTATTCCTAGCAAAGCAAACAACAAAACATTGATAAAATGGCTAACAGCAGGATTTTTACCGAAAACCTGCCATTCCAAAGCAAATGTTACCGGAGACAAAGGTCTGTATCTACCGCCGGAAACAAGTTTAGCTTTGCCTTTTTTCTTAAAAAATCCATAAAACGTATCATTTGTTAAAAAACCCGGAATACCTTTAATTCCTTGCTTGGTGAACATATTATCAGTGATTACAATGGCATCGTCCTGAGCATAATCATTCCATAGTGTATTGCCATACAAGATAAAAGTCAAAATAACTATCGCAAATAAATGAAAACTTTTATTGGTCGTCCAATCTTTAAAAATAGTCAATTGCCCGTTATTCGTATTGCGTTTCATCCTAATTCATAAATGGTTTTTTAAGAATATTTTACAAATATATAATATTTTTAATACAATGGTGAAATATTAGCTGTTTTTATTATATTTTTTAAAATTTGTCATCGTCTATTGTCTTAATAATCGCATCAAAAAACGTAAGAAAAAATGATTTCAATAGCTCCGTCTTTGTTTACACTTTTAGTAAAATAGATCTCAGAGAACCCTTTTAATAATTGATGAATTTCCATTTTCAATGCACCTGTACCTTTCCCGTGGATAATAGTAACGGAGAGCCTTTTTCTTCGAATAGCTTCCAGGATATACTCTTTTGCTATTTTTAGTTGATAATTTATTATCATTTGAGGGATTTCGTTTTTCATTTCCGGATTCAATTTCTCTATATGTAAATCCAAAACATCCGAAAAAGATTTGAATTTATTTTCGACAAATTTTTTATTATTAGAATCAACCGGAGGAAAATATTTTTGATCGTCTTCTTCCACGAGTTCAATATCTTTTAGCGGTATCAATAAGATTTTACCTTGGATTTTTATTTTCGCATTTCCATTTATCTCACCTTCAAATTTACCCGTTTTACCAGAATGAATAATCTTAACTTTATCTCCAATCCAAAAATCAGACATCACAATCTTTATTTATTAAAATGATTTAGATACAAACTGTAAAAGTACAAATTCAGATGATAATTATAAAGCAAAAGCAATAAAAAGAAAAGGCTTCAAACTAAATTGAAGCCTTTAAAAAGCAGAGTTTTTATATCATTAATTAATTATACGCTAATAATGATCATGTTTTTAAGCCCATTAATAAACTGACGCTTACAAAATATATAGACACGGATATTTTATCAAAGGTTGGGTGAAAAAGATTTTTTTTTACTAAGATGCTGCCCATTGCATCATATATGCTGTAATAATAGCACCATAAGTGCCCACAGCATAACCCAGAACAGCCAATAATACGCCAACAGGAGCCAGTGAAGGATTGAAAGCTGAAGCGACAATCGGCGCAGAAGCAGCACCTCCGATATTTGCCTGGCTACCTACGGCAATAAAAAACAAAGGAGCTTTTATGATTTTTCCAACTATCAATAAAGTTGTGACATGTACCAACATCCAGATGATTCCTACAATAAATAAACCGACATTTTCTCTTACTTCTATCAAATTCATTTTCATACCTATAGTAGCAACCAAAATATAAATAAATATACTTCCCCATCTTGAAGCTCCAATTCCTTCCAGTTTTTTTGCTTTTGTAAATGATAAAAGCAAGCCTATGGTTGTTGCAAGCACAATCAACCAAAAGAATCCTGACATCAGAGAGTTTAATCTTAAATTTTCAAGAGTATTCTTAAAACTTTTCATATAAGGACTGATAATATCTGCGCCCATATGTGCAAGTGCTACTCCTCCAAATCCTACAGCAAGCATAATAAATACTTCGGTAGTCGTAGGAATTTTTTCAACTTTTTTTCTGAAATTTTCAATTCTATGTACCAGATCATCTATTGCCGAAACATCTGCATTTAGCCATTTATCGATTTTAGTTCTGATATTAGCACCATAAAGCAAAAATCCCATCCATATATTTGCCACAATAACATCGACTACTATAAATGATGCAAAAATATTATCTTTTACTTCAAATATTTCTTTCATTGCCGTTTGATTTGCACCTCCACCTATCCAACTACCTGCCACGGTTGACATACCTCGCCACATATCATCCATACTGACAGGAATCATTCCCGGAAATAAATAAACGGTAATTAGAATAGCAATAGGTCCTCCCAACATAACACCAAGTGTTCCTGCAAAAAACATAATTAAAGATTTAGGTCCCAGATTCAAGATTCCTTTGAAATCAATACTCAAAGTCAATAATATCAAACTTGCAGGTAATAAATATCTTGATGCCACAAAATATAATTGTGAGTGCTGCTTGAACCCGTCAAACACTTTAATATCGATATTATTGGCTTTAATAGCTTCCCAGGCATCACCCAATGAAGCGTGAGCAGGTAAGACAATATTGAATTGATCGTGAAGATGTTGAATTATTGCAGCGGTATCATACCATTCATTGCTTATCAGACCAAAGGGCCAATGCAACAAAGCCGGCACAAAATAACACAATAACAAAGCGGGGATATAAGTATAAAACTTTTTCCAAAATTTAGTACTTAGACTCGAAGTATAAAAAATCAGGGCTAAAACCACGATTAATATACCAAAAACAACTGCATCATTTGTAAATACCGGATTTGTCATATAATCATTTTTAAATTAAAATCGATTTTTTCTATTTATTCTATTTCAATATATATCTGCAAAGCCAAAGTTCCGAGTAATCAATTATGAAAATATTAATGTGATAAGAAATTTTCTATTTGTAATTATCCAAAGCTTGGTTTTTCAATTTCTTCAAAAACGGAGATGCAAAAATAAAATTCTCAATATATTTATTATCAGTATGCATGATCTCATCTTTACTTCCTGTCCAGGCAACTTCACCGTTATCAAGCAAAAGAATATTTTCACCGATTTCCATTACCGAATTCATATCGTGAGTATTGATAATGGTTGTCATATTGTTTTCTTTGGTAATACTTTGTATCAATTCATCGATAATCAAAGCTGTTTTCGGATCCAAACCCGAATTAGGTTCATCGCAAAACAAATAATCCGGATTCATGACTATAGCTCTTGCGATACCTACTCTTTTTTGCATACCACCACTAATCTCGGCAGGATATTTATCATTTACTCCTTCCAGTTCCACTCTGTTAAGGCATGAATTAACCTGTTCTTGTTTTTCTTCAAATGACATATCGGTAAACATATCAAGCGGAAATCTTACATTTTCCTCAATAGTCATCGAATCAAATAAAGCATTTCCCTGAAATAACATCCCGACCTTTTTTCTCAATTTTCTTATTTCTTTCAGACTCAACTTGTAGAAATCGATATCATCATACCACACTTCTCCATTGTCAGGTGTAATAAGACCTACCAGAGTTTTTAACAAAACGGTTTTACCTGCACCACTCCTACCTATTATTAAGTTTGTTTTGCTTTTTCTGAAATCAAAAGTTATACCTTTCAAAACTTCAGTCCCGTCAAAAGATTTATGTATATTTATTGCTTTAATCATTTAATTGCATTTTTATTAGCCCATCATCACTTGAGCTATTACATAATCCGCTACTAAAATCAAAATACTGCTGTAAACAATAGCATCTGTTCCCGCTTTTCCCAATTCGATACTTCCTCTTTTAACAAAATAACCGTGATAAGCTGATATCGTAACAATGATAAAGCTAAAAACAAAAGCTTTTATAATCATAACCCATACCGTATAAGCATCATAAAAGGAAGTCAATCCTTTGATAAAATCAGCTGGAGTGAACCCGGCTAATGCAGTAGCAGTAACAAAACCGCTGAATATACTCAAACCAGCTGCCAATATAATCAATAAAGGTACGGAAAATACAGCACCGACTATCTTGGGTAAAACCAAGAATGCCGGGGTGTTTAAACCCATTATCTCCATAGCATCAATAATCTCTTTTTGACGCATACCACCGATTTCAGCAGCTATACTTGAACCTATTTTCCCGGCAAGAACCAAACTAGTGATAGTCGGAGCAAGATCCACAATAATCATTTCCCTTAATGTATATCCAATATAATACGAAGGTATCAGGGTTCCACCGAATTGATAAGACAATTGTATCGCTGTTACCGCACCTATAAAAACAGAAATTATAAATACTATCTTTAAAGACCCGAAGCCTATTTCCTCTATTTGTCTCAAAACTTCATTGTAGTACATTCTGGTTTTTTCGGGCTTGGAAAAAACTTTAATTAACCACAAAGAATACCTGCCAAGATGATAAAACTGCCTTAAAATCATATTAAGTTTATTTTAAGGCTCAAAAATACGTTATTGATAAGAAATATCAACCATTTGATGAAATATATTTTCAAATCAACTACAGAATTTCCTAAGAACTATTGAATTTCATACAGCATACGGCTTTAATACCAGACACCATTACTACTGGTAAATTCTTTGCGTATCCGATCTAAAACTGCAGCAATAAAACTGACAAATGTAGTTGATACTTTTGGGGTTTACTTTTTCAACAAATCCCTGATTTCTGTCAATAATTCCGTATCAGTAGGTCCTGCCGGAGCTGCTGCCGCTTCTTCTTTTTGCTTTTTTTCCTGGGTTTTCGTATAAGCTCTTACTATCAAAAACAATACAAAAGCTATGATCAAAAAGTCAATAATATATTTTATAAACATACCATAGGCAATGGCAACTTCAGGTTTGGTTACAGT
>Ga0256913_10000238_pt1 | contig 27585 bp, 24 predicted proteins | sample Axial_MatmetaG_FD_185970 | JGI IMG/M metagenome (GOLD analysis project Ga0256913, IMG submission 185970) | Deep-sea worm associated microbial mat communities from Axial Seamount, Juan de Fuca Ridge, Pacific Ocean - Axial_Mat | ecosystem: Environmental > Aquatic > Marine > Oceanic > Microbial... | reverse complement strand
TTGAACTCAATGTCAGTCGCGGCATTGGCGTAATGGGCAAGTTTGTCATGGTCGTGGAAACGATAATTCTCATCGCCCATACCAAGCGATTTATGCCATTTCATCCGTTTATCCTTCCAGTATTCGAACCACTTAAGCTCATCGCCGGGACGGACGAAGAACTGCATCTCCATCTGCTCAAATTCCCGCATCCTGAAGATGAATTGTCGTGCAACTATCTCGTTCCTGAAAGCTTTACCTATCTGGGCAATTCCGAAAGGAAGCTTCATACGGCCTGTCTTTTGAACATTCAGGTAGTTTACAAAAATACCTTGAGCAGTTTCCGGACGAAGAAATATTTTTTGTGCCCCGTCAGCAGTGGAACCTATTTCGGTCGAGAACATGAGGTTGAACTGACGGACCTCGGTCCAGTTCCTGGTACCTGAGATAGGGTCAACTATCTCGTAATCGATAATTATCTGACGAAGCTCTTCGAGGTCGTTATCGTTAAGTGCTTTTGTAAACCGGTTGTGTATCTCTTCTATCTTTTTTCTATTGGCAAGGACCCTTGGGTTTGTCTCACGGAATTTGGCCTCATCAAAAGAGTCGCCGAATCGTTTTTTTGCTTTTGTTATCTCTTTGTTGATCTTCTCCTCTATCTTCTGTATCAGGTCTTCAATCAACACATCGGCACGATAACGCTTCTTGCTGTCCTTGTTATCGATCAAAGGGTCATTGAAAGCATCGACGTGCCCTGAAGCTTTCCAGACGGTAGGATGCATAAATATGGCCGAATCAAGTCCGACAACGTTATCATGCAGTAGTACCATTGAGTCCCACCAGTATTTTTTTATATTGTTTTTGAGCTCAACACCGTACTGACCATAGTCGTACACAGCCGCAAGTCCGTCGTATATCTCACTCGATTGAAAAACAAATCCGTATTCTTTACAGTGTGCTACTAATTTCTTAAAAACATCTGCCTGTTGTGCCATAAAATCTTTGTTAAATATTTTGTTGGATTTTGGTTTGAGGATAATTTCTTGATCCTTGAACTGTTTTGTTTAGTTCTTCATTGATCTTCTGTCTCCGGCATGGCTTGGGATCGTTCCGTCAAGAATTCCTCTGTATTCGGCAGGATCGCTCAAAAGCTCTTCTGCTTTGGAGAGATCAGGATCATCTTTTAGCCCGAACTGAACAGCTCCTTTCTGATAGTAGTAACGCTTGACTATCTCAATGCCCAACATTTCTTTTATCTCTTTGCTGAACATATCAAGATCTTTGTTTACATCGGGTGTAAGCATTTTTTGTAGTGAATCGAACTGTTCTTCCGCAGCTTTGTAATATCCTTCTTTTTTTGCTGTTTCCTCCATCTCCTGAAATATCTCCTGGGTCTTCGATTCATATTTGAAGTCTTTCTTTGAAAGAACGAACTGTTTGAATTTATTATAAGTATCGTCAGTAATCTCAAAGTTTTCAACAGGAGGAATTGAATTGTGTTCTAAAGCAAACTGTGTAGCGTAATCGAAAAGTACCTGCTGGACAACGAGGGCATAAGAGATATTTGCATACTTGGTTGGTTCAATCTTGATGTCGGGAGAGATACCTCCACCATCGAATACCGGGCGTCCGTTCTTTGTTTTGAACTCACGGATAAGTGAATCGGGAACAAGTCCGACGCTGCCGTCCTCGTTACGATGTGAGTAATCAACTGCCTGGATACACCTTCCTGACGGAATGTAATATTTTGCTGTTGTTACTTTCAGTTTTGCATTGTACGAAAGATTCCGTGTGGTTTGAACCAGGCCTTTGCCGAATGTTCGCTGACCGATAAGTACTGCACGGTCCATGTCCTGAAGTGAACCTGAAACTATCTCCGATGCGGAAGCAGATCCGCGTGATACCAGAACTACCAACGGCATCACTGTGTCTATCGGCTCACGTGTAGCCCGGTAAATTTTATCCCATTGTTTAACTTTTCCTCTGGTACTTACAACATCTGTTCCCGCAGGAAGGAATAGGTTTGCAATTTTAACAGCTTCATCAAGCAGTCCGCCGGGATTGCCGCGAAGGTCAAAGATCAGTTTTTTTGCACCTCTGTTATCACGAAGGTCAAGAAATGCTTTCTTCACATTCCGGCTGCAACCCTGGGTGAAGTTGTTAAGGACGATGTAGCCCGTTTCATCATTTACCATTCCGTACCATGGTACCGGATTTATCTGTATCTTTTCCCTTGTGATCTCAACGGTAAAAGGCTTCTTTGTGCCCGGACGCTCTATTTTGATCTTTAATTTTGTGTTTGCCGGGCCTTTGAGCATATCACTGGTCTCTTTAGTTGTTTTTCCCACAACGCTCTTTCCATCAACGTCAAGAAGCTTATCGCCGGCTTTTAATCCTGCCTTCTGTGCAGGAAACCCTTCGTAAGGCTCAGCAATGACCACGTAATCACCCTCCTTGGATATCATAGCTCCGATTCCTGCATACTCACCTGTGGTCATAAATTTAAAATTCTCTATTTCCGACTCAGGGATGTATGTTGTGTAAGGGTCAAGCGATTCAAGCATGGCATCGATGGCCGTCTTGATAAGTTTTCCCGGATCTGTTTCATCAACGTAGTAACTGTTCAGTTCCCTGAAAAGGGTGTAAAATATGTCAAGGTTCTTAACTATTTCAAAATTACGCTGGTCGTTATTAAAACTGACAAGCCCAAAGGTCATTGAAAGAACTAACAAAATGGAAACGGACCATTTCATTCCTTTCTTCTTCATCAAATTTCTCATCTTCTAACTTTTATGTTGATATCGAATTTTTCTCTCTCTTATTTTCAAACAGATAGGGCACAAAGTTAATATTTCCGTTAAAAAAGCAATTAAAAAAATTGAATAAGGCAATAAATTTGGCAATATCTTTTGAACACGTGGCTTAACTATAAGATATCGGGGACAGGTTATCCGTTCTTTGCAATATCTTCAAGCGTTCTCTGATCAGTGATCTTAATATCTTTTCCGTCAAGCTTCAGTATTCCCTCTTTTTCAAATTCCTTTATGAACTTTATGGTACTTTCGGTGGTGATGGATGCAAAATCAGCAATGTCTTTTCTTGTAAGATGTTGAAAAACATTGTGGTTCAGGAATTTTTCAGAGGAAAGATAAAGAAGGCTGGAAGCAATTTTGCCCCGCATCTGTTTGTAAGTAACGTTTTTGAGCATATCGAGCAGCCAGGCTTCGTTGCGGCAGTTGCGCGATGTGATGCGCATCGCAAATTCAGCATTTTTAAGGAAAAGCTTCCTGAGTGCTGTTTTGTCGATCATGCAAACAACAGAGTCTTTCAGGGCTACTGCGGAATAGTTGTAGATATTTTCATCGAAAACGGAAGAAAAGGCAAGGTAATCGCCTTCCACGGCAAGACGTATGTTTATTTGTTTGTTGCTGCCAGTCTGAAGATAAACTTTTACGAGGCCGTTGATCACGAACATAACGTAAGGTGCGAATGCTCCCTGCTTGAAAAGTGTCTCGCCCTGAAGGTAAGTAAGTTGTATCTTTTTATCATTGATAAACTCAATCTCATCGGGAAACAGGTGTTGGAAGCACTTGGAAAAGTGCTCACAATTTGTACAGTTTGCCGTGTTGCTGTTTTCTGTCACTAATTACCGGGATTGAAATATTTATGGTTACAAAGGTATAAATAGTTATGTTTTTACCGAAAAACAGAATTATTACAGGAAAAAAACTGTAAAATTTCATAACTCTCTGATGTTGTCATTTTCAATCTTTTAAACATATTTGTTCCTTGAAATTAAAAATTGTTAATATGAAACGGGTAGCAATTCCTGTCGTTAAAGGGAAACTCAGTGAGCAGTTCGAGGAATGCCACTACTGTGAAATATTTGAGATAGACGGCGATAATGTGAAAAGCAATGAGATAGAAGTGCCGCCTTCTGATATCTCACAATTGCCTGAATGGGCGGTCAGACAGGGGATAACAGATTTCATAGTTTATAAGATCGATAAAAAAATCATCAGGCTGTTCACACAAGAAAAGATCAACATATTTATAGGCATCAGGATCGATTCGCCTGAGAAACTTATTGAAGCCTACGTGAACGGCACTTTAAAATCGGACGAGAAAGTGATAGCTGAAATCACTTCCGGTTAACGGAATAAAACAGTAAAATCAATAACAGAAATATAACAAAACTAAATTTAAAAGCATGAAAAAGATTACAGGAGCAGAGGCAATTCTTCGCTCACTCAGAGAGGAGGGAGTTGACACCATCTTCGGGTATCCGGGAGGTGCTATCATGCCTATTTACGACAAAATGCACAAACAGGATTGCAAGATAAAACATATACTTGTACGACATGAGCAAGGGGCAGCTCATGCGGCACAGGCCTACGCGCAGGTTTCAGGTAAACCCGGGATATGTTTTGCCACATCGGGCCCCGGAGCAACAAACCTGCTGACAGGCATCACAAATGCCAACCTCGATTCAATACCCATGATCTTTATCACTGCACAGGTGCCTTCTCATCTGTTAGGCTCGGATGCCTTTCAGGAAACCGATATGGTGAGCCTTTCGATGCCTGTAACAAAGTGGAACTTCCAGGTAACACGGGTAGAAGAGATTCCTGAGGCTATAGCAAAGGCATTTCATTTTGCCACAACAGGCCGTCCAGGACCTGTCCTGCTTGACATAACTAAGGATGCCCAGGTGAATGAGCTGGATTACCGCTACAAAAAAATAAAATCGATACGTTCGTACAATCCTCATCCTAAGTTGAAGAAAGAGGATCTGGAAGAAGCAATAAATATGATTAAGGAGTCGAAAAAACCCATGCTCCTGGCAGGTCACGGTATTCTTCTTTCTCACGGGGAGAAAGAACTTCTCTCATTCATGGAGAAGACACATATTCCCACAGCTGTGACTCTGTTGGGTAAATCGGCGATCCCTGAGGACAACCCCTGGTATGTGGGAATGCTTGGAATGCATGGTAACTATGCTCCAAACATCCTTACCAATGAAGCAGACCTGATAATTGCCGCAGGTATGCGTTTTGATGACAGAGTGACAGGAGACCTGAAGAGATATGCAGTAAAAGCAAAGGTCATTCATATCGATATCGACGAGGCAGAATTGAACAAAAATATCCAGACTGATTTACCGATAAACACGGATATCAGAGAGTTTTTTAAGGTTATTACACCAAAGTTGAATTACAAAGCAAGCGGTGAGTGGCTTGACGAATTTGAGAAGTTATTTCAGATTGAAAATGAAAGAGTGATAAAACCGGAATGTTATCCTTCGGAAGGAAAGATACGTTCCGGCGAGGCAGTAAATGTATTGTCGGAAAAGACAAAAGGAGAAGCTATTATTGTAACTGATGTTGGACAGAACCAGATGTATGCGGCACGTTACTACCATTTTAAGAATCCGAATTCACTGATCACATCCGGAGGTTTGGGAACGATGGGATTCGGTTTACCGGCAGCTGTGGGGGCACAGGTCGGTGCTCCTGATAAAACAGTAGTTCTTTTTGCCGGTGACGGAGGTTTCCAGATGACTTTCCAGGAGCTTGGAACCATTTTCCAGTACAACCTGCCTGTGAAGATGATGGTTTTGAACAACAATTTCCTCGGGATGGTACGTCAATGGCAGGACCTGTTCATGGATAAACGCTATGCCGAAACGAATATGCCAACTCCTGATTTTCCTAAACTGGCTGAATCTTTTGGGATAGAAAGCCATATTGTGACAGACAGGGCGAACCTTGAAACTGCTGTTGAAGATATGTTAAAAACTGATGGCCCATACTTGCTTGAGGTCAAGATTGAAAAAGAGTCGAATGTATTCCCGATGATATATCCCGGCAAAGCTGTGGATGAAATTGTATTGGAGTAGCATTTACAGTGAACAGAAAAACAGATAATCAAACAAAAAGAAAAAACAGATATCATGAAAGAGATGTATACAATCACGGCATTTTCCGAGAACCATATCGGATTACTGAACCGTATCACAATAATCTTTACCCGTCGTCACATAAACATTGAAAGCCTTACCGTATCGTCAAGTGAGATGAAAGGAGTTCACCGTTTTACTATTGTTATCGAGGAGGAAGAGGAACTCGTGAAAAAGGTGGTGAAGCAGATCGCCAAATTGCCGGAAGTGCTGAGGGCAGCTTATTTTCAGAATGATGACATCGTTTATCGCGAGATAGCCCTTTACAAGATATCCATTGATTCGGCCATTAACAAGAACCTGGAGCATCTTTTGCGTGAGTACAATGCCCGGATGGTGGACATACAGAAGGATTTTGTGATAATTGAGAAGACAGGGCATGTTGAGGATACCGAAAAGTTGTACGACATCCTGAAACATTTCGATATACTTCAGTTCGTGCGCTCAGGAAGGATCTCTATTTCAAAACAGAAAAAAGAGCTTTCTGCTTATCTTAGCGAATTGCCAATAAATGAGTATGTTAAAGGAGAATATTAAACATTAAAAAACTGTTGTATATGCCGGGGATGATCTTTCATTTCCGGCATTTTCGTAAAATCAGGTACTTCAATTTTAATTTTGTTTTTTATTAAATTGGCTGCTGAACATTTTTTCACGAAATTTATAGCGGGGTAGTTGTGCCTTTAATGAAATCAAGAAAATGAAAAAAGCATCGGGTAAAAAACGCAGGTTCAGATTTGTAAAATATCTGCTTCTTTCCGTTTTCTCTTTTATATTTCTGCTTATTCTAATTGCCGAGGTCTTTGAGAAGAAGATCACTGCTCTGGCTTTTGAAAAGATAAAAGAGTCTGTTAATATTCCCATGGAGGTCAATGACATATCTTTCACACTGCTTCGCAGATTTCCGCTTGCCACCATCGAATTAAAAGATATAATCCTCAGTTCTCCTGCTGACAGTGCCGGTATGCCACAGGATACACTAATAAGTGTCGGAAAAGTTTATTTTTCCGTAAAATCCCTTCCCTTGATCGATGAGGTATTCGATATTCAGAAGGTTGAAGTTATCGGCGCAAATATCAGATTTTTTAGAAATAAAGAGGGGAAAAGCAATTTCGATTTCCTCATTGATACAACAAGTACCACCGGAACGGATACCGTTTTCCAATTACCCGATATTACATTGCAGAACCTTTTGGTGGAAGATATGGTATGTTATTATTCCGATAGTGCTACTTCAACAAAGGCAAGGATAAATATTCCCGGCCTGGAATTGAGAGGTAAAGTACAGAAAAACATTTATTCGGGTTTTGTAAAGGGAAGTGTTGATGTCTCTAAAGCTGATTTTGAAAACACTAATCTTGACCGTATGAGAAATACGAGTTTTGATTTTGATATAGCATACATAAATGATTCTTTGAGTGTCAATCATTTTGTGATAGTTTCTGATGGGATTAAGATGAATATTATGGGAACCGCTTTGAGACAAAATGATATTTTTGCCGACATAAACATCAGTAGTGAGGAAGTCGATCTCGCTGAACTATTGAAATATGTACCTGCTGACACACTGAAGAAATACGGGATAAAGAGTGTTTCAGGCCGGATGACGTTCAATGCAAAGATAAGAGGTGTTGTTTCCGATACCTCTGTTATGCCTTCTGTAGATGCAGACATGTGGCTGAAAAATGCAGGTATCTCTGTCAAAGATTATCCTGCGTTTAAAAACATATCGTTCAATATTGCTTTTACAAACGGGGAGAAGCAGGATGAAACAACATCGGAAATTAATGTAAAGAACCTGCATTTTGAAACTGCCAACAGTAAGGGATTTGTAAAGGGATCGATAAAGAACTTAAACAACCCGCGATATTCTGTAAAAGGAGATCTGAATGTTGATCTTTCTGAATTTTCATCATTTGTGCCTGATTCATTGCTGAGTTCGATCGATGGCAATTTCAAAGCTGTCTTTTCCACCAAAGGGGTGTTCCCTGATTCTGTTACTGATGCCTATGTCGACAAAACACTTAAAAACAGTTTTGCTGATGTGACTTTAACAAATGTAAATGCTCATTCCGATTCATTTCCTGATGTTACTTCGTTAACAGGTAAATTGATCTATAAACCCGGTTCTTTTGAAGTTAAAGATCTTTTCGCATCATTGCCCGATTACCATTTGAATCTAAGTAACTGTACGTTTAAAACACGGCTCGAAGGAGAGCTGACAGATCCTTCGAAGACAATATTTGACATACAATCATTCTTTTTACAGACAGACAGCAGCAGTATTTCGGGGAAAGCATACGTAGAGGATCTTGAATCTCCCCGATTTCGGTTTAATGCAGATGTTAACCTTAACCTTGCGGAAGCAATGTCCGTTTTGCCGGAGGATTCTATTGTCACAGATATGTCGGGAAATGTCATGGCATCAGTGGCATCGACCGGTCACCTGAACCCGGATTCCATAACAGAGCAGTTGAGTGATATCATATTCAGGAATAGTTCTTTTAATGCGCAGTTCAGTAAAGTGTCAGTAGAAATGCCCGATACTCTGATCTGCATCAGCGATCTTTCGGGAAAGATGACCCTTGTTCACGATTCATTATCTTTTCAGGATGTTGAGGGGAATTATAAGAGTATAACTTTTAATGTTCCTGAAATGAATGTTGTAAATGTTTACGATGCGGTACTTCTGAACAAAAAAGAAAAAGTTACGGCGGAGGGAGTTGTGCAACTTGGAGATATCGATTATGCAATGTTTGCCCCTTTTGTTGAGGATACTTCCGTTACTAAAGAGAATGACGCACCTGAAGAAATAAATTACTCTTTCGTTGTTAAAGGTAAGATCTCGGCAAACAGTTTTAAGTATAAAAAGGCCGTTTTCAAAGATATTTCAGCACTTTACAAACTTACCGACAGCGTTTACATCATCGAGAAGTTCAATTTTGATGCTTTCGGAGGGAAAGCAAGTAATTCGGTAAGATTAAACTACATGCCGGATGGTACAACAATAATAAATACAAAACATTCTGTCAACAGGGTCGACATACATCAGGTGTTGAATGACTTTGATGATTTCAAGGAGTTCGGGAATAATGAAATATCTGCCGATAACCTGGGAGGTCTGTTCTCAACAACACTGCATACAAAAGTGGTGATGGCAGGTGATTCTATACTTGAAAATGAAACCCGGATCAAAGGTGATCTGAAAATGGAGGACGGAGGTATTTACAACTATAAGGCAGCGATGGACATGGCCGATTTTACTAAGCTGAAAGAGCTGGACAGTATACGGTTTAAAACTTTTGAAAGTAAGATATTCATGTTCAAGGACAAACTATATGTTCCTAATACATACATAGTAAGTTCTGCTCTTGATATCGGATTCTTCGGGATGCAAAGTATGGGAGAAGATTATGAATACCACATTCAGCTTCATTTGGGAGATGTGCTTAAAGGTAAATCACAGAAGCTACTTAAAAGACAGGCAGAGAATGGTGATGAAGTTACAGCAAAAGATTTTGACCGAAGTACTGTTAAGCTGATCTATGCCAACATCAACGGAAAATCAAAAGTGGGATTTGACAAGAAAAAAGCCCAAAGGCTGATGCAGGTTAAGATAAAGACTCAGGAAAAGATGCTTGACCTGATCTTTTTTCCTAAACTTGTTTCTTTTGATACAGGGGTTGAAAATTAAATTGCGATTTGTTGCAACGATTTTCAGATCTGTACGTTTAAAGAGACAGATAAAAGATAAAATTAAAAAAATAAGATCATGAAAAAGAAGTTGTTTTTGTTGTCATTTTTGGCAGTTGTAACAATCGTTTTGTTTACTGTTGGTTGTGAAACAGATCCTGTGGAACATTGTGAAGAAGAAGAGATATGCGATGGGCATGAGGTAACTGCTTGTTGTACAGATGACAATGATGACATCACCTGTGTGTATCATTACAACGGCAAAGAGTATACAGAAGATCAGCTTGACGAACTGAGTGAGGATCTTGGTTGTGTTTCTACTTCTTCTGTGGTTCTGAAGTCGACAGATTGCGGAATGACAATTGAAGATGTGAAATTTAAATTGGTGGAGTTGATGGAACTGGCCCATGCAGGCTTGCGTAACGAGCAGGAAATACGTTAAATATAGTTTGTTATCCTGAGTTTCAAATCTCTTGGGACAGCTTTATTTTTACCAGAACCAGAAATTTTTCTTCTTTAGCTTTTTTAGTTTAGCATCCAAGGCAGGTCCGCGAAGGTTAACTCCCACAATGATCCCGTCACCGTCAATCAGAAAGTTTGAAGGTACCGACCGGACATGGTACAATTTTGCAGCTTCATTTTTCCACCCATGAAGATCACTCACGTGATAAGGCCACACAAGCCCGTCATCTTCAATAGCTTTTTTCCAGGCTAAAGCATTTTTATCGAGTGAAATGCTGAAGATGGTAAATCCGTTCCCGTTCCTGAACTCTGTGTTTCTGAAGCATTTGTATGCCTCGACAAGATTAGGACTTTCTTTTCTGCATGGTGCACACCACGAGGCCCAAAAATCAATTAGCACTACTTTGCCTTTTAATGACGACAATGAGATTGTTTCTCCCGAAACCGAGTTTTGGATTATGTCGGGAGCTTTATCGCCCACTTTTGGCATCTGGGCCGAAACAGGGATAAAAAACAGAGAAAATAATGTAAATATTGTCAGTATTCGTTTCATATTAAAATAAAAGATAGATTACAAATATAGGAAAACATCGGTAAAATGCATTTGGTATAATAATTGATGAACAACAGTGAGCTTCTGAAACCGGGGATTAACATTTTTTATGAATACGGCTTTGAACTTATTGATAAATAAAATGTTATTTCGGAATGCCGGGTATTAAATATAAATTTTTAATTTTGCGCTCTGAATTTCTAATATGAAGTTCAGGGTTGTTTTTGACAATATGTCATGAAGGAATTAAATGATTGAAATATTTTAAACAATTTATTTAAACATTATAGTTATGAAATTATTACAAACAGCTGTACACGAAATCGAAACAGCAGCAGAATTGGAAAAACTTATCAGTGAAAATGAAAATGTAATGGTTTGTTGCGGACGTATGGGCCCCATGTGTTTACCTGTTTACGACATCATGGAGGAGTTGGAAGAAGAACGTCCAGAGATAAAGTTCTACACCATGGGATTTGACACTCCCGAGGCTGCTCCAATCAGGAATGCGCCTATGTGCCGTGGTTTCATGGGACTGCCGTTCACATGTTACTACAAGAACGGTGAAATGGTTAAAGCAACATCAAGCATACAGTCAAGAGAGCAGATAGAGGCGATACTTGACGAATATTTTAAATAAAATAATAAATAATTAAGGGTGAAGTAGTGATGCAAAATATGCTTCACCCTGTATTTTTTACGTTTTTTGATAACCGAAAGAGATCAAAGAAATGGATAACAAATACGATGTGATGATCATTGGAGGCGGTGCTGCCGGCCTTACAGCGGGAATTTATTCCTCGCGGGCAAAACTCAGCACAATAATTCTGAATGATGGTGCAGTAGGAGGACAGATGGTACTTACCGATGAAATAGCAAACTATCCCGGGGTTGAACAAACCAAAGGATACATGCTTGCAAACACCATGAAGATGCAGGCGAAGAGTTTCGGTTGTAAGATCAGAACAAACGTAAACATAGTAAAATATAATCTTGAGGGAGAGGTTAAATCGGTAGAGTTAAAAGACGGAAGGACTTTTGAGGCAAAAGCTGTGATACTGGCTCCCGGTGGGAAACCCCGCCCTTTGAATATTCCAGGTGAAGATGATTTCAAAGGAACAGGCATCTCCTACTGTGCAACCTGCGACGGCGATTTCTTCACTGATAAGGATCTGATAGTTGTTGGTGGCGGAAATTCTGCCCTTGAAGAGGCTGTTGCTTTGACAAACTTTGCACGTAAAGTGACCATCGTTCATCAGTTCGATAATTTTCAGGCGTTTGAGCATGCCGTGCAGGAAGCAAAGAACAATCCGAAGATAGATTTCATCATGGAATCGGAACTCAGGTCTTTTGAGGGCGACGGCGTTCTTGAGAAGGTCACTATCGAGCATCTGCCCACAGGTAAAATGTCGGAAATGAAGATTGACGGGGTATTCATTTTTGTGGGATATCAGCCTAACACTGAAGTCTTCGACGGGATAGTTAAGCTTAATGAAAGAGGCGAAATACCTGTGGATGCCGACATGAGGACAAATATTCCCGGGGTTTTTGCAGCAGGTGACTGTATTGCAAAAAAGTATCGTCAGGTCACAACGGCAGTGGCTGAAGGCACTGTTGCAGCATTGAGTGCTGCCGAGTATCTGAGAGGATAAGCTTAAGTCATCAGTCAGAAATCTTCAGTAAACAGGATTAAAGACAACCAACAACAAAGAATCAGATAAAATTTTAACAAAAGAGATAATGGGAAAAGAAGTAGTATCAACAAAATGGCTCGACGGAATGGCGTTTGAGTGTGAGATAAACGGACACAAAGTAACTATTGATGCAGTACCCGAAGTTGGCGGAAAAGATCGCGGGCCGCGTCCTAAACCTTTAATGCTTGCATCGCTTGGCGGATGTACCGCAATGGATGTAATATCTATTTTGAAAAAGATGCGTGTTGACGTAAAAGACCTTAATGTGATAGTCGAGGGTGAGCTTACCGATGAGCATCCGAAGCATTTTTACAAAATGCATGTAATTTATGAGGTAACAGGAAAAGACCTTCCGTTAGAGAAAGTGAAAAAAGCAGTTAGTCTTTCTGAGGACAGATACTGCGGAGTTAGTGCCGTTTACAAACAGGCAATAGAGATGACTTCAGAAATTCGTTTGATAGAGGGGTAATTGGAACTGATGGGAAAGGAGAGCCTTCAAACGTTCGGGATATTAAAATAATATAAACAAATATGACAATCACATTCATAATTATAGGGGTGGTGGTACTTGCTATTGTAGGTTACGTGGCATACTCATACCACAAGATCAAAAAGGCCCCGCCTGTTAAAACCAGTTCGAGGATCAAAATATTGAACAATAAAAATTTTCATGCCTTTACAAAGCGTCCGTTAGTGCTTATCGATTTTTGGGCTCCGTGGTGTGCTCCTTGTAAGATAATTGCTCCCACGCTCAATGAGATCGCGGAGGAGCATCCCGATCTGGTAACGATAGGGAAACTTAATGTTGATCATAACCAGCAGGTAGCTCAGAAATTCAAAGTTCAGAATATACCTACTCTTTTGGTATTCAAAAAAGGTAAGGTGGTAAAACGAATAGTTGGAGTTAAAACCAAGAAAGCGATACTTTCTGAGCTGAAATCGATTTAAAATATTAAGAAATACCTGGCTTCGTTTTTAACGAGGCCTTTTTTGTTATCTGCATCAGAGAGACAGGACGTTTCAGCAGTTGATGTCTTTTACGATGTTCAGGATTTTTCTTCGTTTTGCTACCAGGTCGGTCAATTCGATCACCATGTCCTTATTAACTTTTTCTGCCATTGGGATAACATACTTTTCGGTCTGATCAAGATAGTCGGATATTTTTTGAGTAGTATGTGTGTCGCGGTGAAGATCGGTAAGGTTGCTTATCCTGTCGGCGCATTTCAACAACAGGGCATTCCGGGAACCGGTTTTCAGAACACGTTCCAGATATTCTGCCTTGGTTTCATCATTTCTTTTCGTCACTTCAAGAACGAGCTCCACAACATCATTACCGTCCTCATCAATGTTCCTGATGTCATCCACCACTGCTTCAGGCAGATCTTCAAGAAAGTCATGAAGGAGCGAGGCTTTCAGCAGGATACGGTCGTTAAAGAATTTGTAATCGAGCAATATCCCTAAAGTGGAAAAACAGTGCCTGAACTGATTTCCGCCAACTTTTCTTTCGATACCTATAAGTGCTGTAGCCCTGAGAATGTAAGGTGCAAGTACGAGTTTTTTTAGTGAATCAAGGTCATCCATTTACTTTTTGTTTTCTGCGTTTGAAAAAGAAGTACACAGGTGTTCCAAGTGCCAATAAACCCAGTCCGGCTCCGGCATATAAAATGTTTTCGGCCAACGTGTTCAATACAAATAAAAACGAAGTTACGATAAAAATTACAGGAACAAGAGGATACCATGGAGTTTTAAACGGTCTGTGAGCTTGTTTTCTTTTGATCCGAAACATCACAACTATAAGTGCTGTCAGGAAGAAAAATATCCAGTCGATAAAAGTTACGTAAGTGATTACTGCTTCGAAAGTCCTCCACATGAAAAGAATTATCAGGGCCCAGATACTTTGTGCAATTATGGAATTTACAGGAGTGTTATATTTTGCATGTATCTTTGTTAGTTTCCTGAAGAAAAGGCCATCGTTTGCCATTGCATAATAGATCCGTGGTCCTGATAAAGTATCAACAAGAGCTGTCCCGAAAGTGGAAACAGCTATAAGGATAGCTACAAGTAATCCTCCTATGGGTAAAACGGAAGCTAAAGCATCGGCGGCAAGGCTTTCGGATTGGGCAATTTCATTTACAGGCATAAGGAACATATAGGCCATGTTGGTAAGTATGTAAACCAGCAGAACGATCAATGTTCCGTAAACCATTGCCCGCGGGATCGTTCTGTTCGAGTCCTTTGCTTCCCCTGCCAGAAATGATGTGTGATGCCATCCTCCGAATGACCAGAGAACTCCTATCATTGCAAGGCCAAAAGCGGTGATGCCGCTGAACCCGCTTGTATCAGAAGTGGAAACGTCTCCCCCTTGCATCATATTTGACGATAATCCCATTGATAAACCGATGATAATAATTATTGTGATCCCTGCGAGCTTTAGCAGGGAGAAAGTGTTAGTCGTCATTTCCACTATCTTCACCCTGAATATGTTGATGACAGTTACAATTATTATCACAACAGATGACACAATGACTTTTCCCGTTGCACCCATTGGAAAGAGATAGCCGAGGTAGGTGGCAAAGGCTATGGAAAGTGCAGCAACTGTCCCCGACATTATCACAGTAAAATATGCCCAGCCATACAGAAAACCCACATAGTCACCATAGCCCTCTTTCAGATAAACATAGATGCCTCCTGTTTTAGGGAACATTCCTCCCAGTTCTCCCAGGGTTAAAGCTCCGGTCAGGGCAAGTATTCCCCCAAACACCCATGCAAGCAGTATAAGTCCTGAATGAGGGATGTATGTTGCGATCTGTGAAGGTGTAAGAAAAATACCCGATCCAATGACCGAACCAACGGCCACCATGGTCAAACCAAAAAGGTTAAGGTCTTTACGAAGGGTTTTCATTTGTGTTGGGTTTAAAAGGTCATGTTGTTAACAATAGCAACAAAAGTTTTAAAATGCATTAAATTTTTAAACAGTTATTTTCTCTGTAAAATATTGATGTAAGATTATTATGCGCTGTAACAGGGCTTAATCCGTGAAAGTCTAATCTTTTAAATCCTTTTTGATGTAAATAATCCAGTGCAGGTTCATACTGAGGCCTGTCAGAGTTGTCAAAAACTATCACTCCGTCATCAGTTAATGCATCAATGGCATTTTTAGCACAATTTACCCTGTCACGCCCATCGACTATAACGATGTGGTATTTGTCATTACTTTCAAAAATACTTTTAGAATAAGCTCCTCCATATACCAATTCTTTAAAAATGATTTTTGCATTTTCCGGCATCTTCTTTTTTACAAGATCATGCCATTCCCTATCGTGCTCAACCGATGTGATATTTTTTACTTTTAAAGCATACCAAAGAGATGAATTCCCGCATCCGAACTCAAAGACATTGAGAGTGTCATTTAAACGGGGCTCTATGAATTTAATGAACGGATAGGTACACCACGGGATAGGATTGCTGTTATTATCAATAGCCTGTTTTGTGTGGTAGGACTTGAACCATCCATCTTCTTTTAAGCCGCTTTTTAATATCAGTTGAATAACAGAGGCTATATGCAACTTATTTAATAAGTACCAGATTTGTTTTTTCATAATAAAAATTACTTTCTATTTAATTTATTCAGAATTGTTTCTTCCATATTTTTCACGATATTCCGATATGAAAAGTTTTTAACAATATAATTATGTCCTGACTGTCCCAATTTTTCCCTTAGTGTGTCATCATTCAATAGGTTTAATATCTTTTCTCCCATATCATTGATATCACCTTCTTTGAACATAATTCCACCGTATTTTAATTTTTCACGATTAGTGAAATCATCCTGCATAATAACAGGGGTGCCTGCCAGTTGACTATCCATGTTACTTAATGTATTTTCAGTTGGAAAAACCACAATATCAGCCATGTTATAAAAACTGTTTAACTCCGTTACTTTAACGGCATCCAGAATAATGATCTTTGTATTTTTAATTTCAGGTTTTTTCGTAAAATATTTATCAAAATATTCTTTATTTTTCCCTCCTACAAGGATCAAAACAGTTTCAGGCAAATCATTTTCAATTGTTTTCATAGCTTCAATCAGAAGATGAGGGTTTTTGGGGAAGTTAAATTTACCGGTATATAAAACTATTTTTTTATTTTCATCAATGTCTAATTTCTTTCGCAACTTTTTACCTGATTGTTTGTCCGGGAAAAATATCTCATCATCAGCACCAAGGCTGTAAGAAAAAATATTTTTTGGATCTATCCCGTATTGTTGCTCAATAATGTTCTTATTTTCAGTCATTGTATAGAAAAACGGGGAGTTGTATCTTTTTAGTTTTGATAGAACAAGAAGATTAAAAATGGAAAAATAAAATTTTTCAGTCGGTGAGTTTCTGAACTGGCTTTTTAGCGTATGAGTATCCGTGCAAACCAGGAAGTCATTATATAATTTATTCTTTTTAAGAAGAAGGAAGGATGTATAAGATTCAACAGCATGAACAAAAAGTATATCAGGAGATATTTCATATATTTTTTTTAAAACATTTTTCATCAATAGATTGTATCGGTGAGTTTTCTCAAATATTACAGGCAATCGATGTATCTGTACTCCATGTTTTTTTAAAAAATCCTTGTCTTTTTGTTCGATAACTTTTTTTGTCAGATTTTTATCATGACTCCACAGCTTTAGTGACTCTGAAGTAATAATGTGCATCTCGAATTTATCTTTATTGTAATATTTTGCTGTAAAATTCAATTGATATCCCATATCGGGATGAAAACGATCTTCTACATGGACGATTTTTAACTTATCTGAGCTCATGACGTTAATTAATAATTGAACAAATGTAATTATTTCATCTTTGGAATTAAACATAAATAATATTTACTCTTTCAGTTAATTTTTGTTAATTAGACGATTAATTCGTATCATGCTCCTATGATAGCAATGCTTTTTATATTTTTGCATTGATTTAAGCTATGGCAAAGACATATCAGAAAACAGCAAGAAAGAAACTTCGTAGTTCCTATTTCACAACAATAATCAGTATAGCACTGGTATTGTTCGTGTTGGGGATCATAGGATTGTTATTGCTGAATGCGAACAGGCTTTCGATATACGTGAAAGAGAATCTGGGCTTTACTATCCTGCTTAAGGACAATGCCCGTTCGGCAGAAGTTAAAAGATTGGAGAAGGTATTGAAGACATCTGATTTTATTAAATCAACGGAGTACATCGATAAAGACCGTGCAGCAAAAGAACTTGAAAAAGAGCTGGGTGAAGATTTCGTTGATTTTCTCGGATACAATCCTCTTCTTTCATCGATAGATGTAAAGTTGTATGCCGATTACACCAGCCCTGATAGTATTGCAAAAATAGAGAAAATACTGCTTGAGTTCCCTCAGGTGAAAGAGGTTTATTACCAGAAAGATCTCGTGCATCTTGTTCATAAAAATGTAAACCGGATATCAATAGTGCTCTCTTTGTTTGCTTTTTTGCTGTTAACAATAGCCATTGCGCTTATTAACAATACCATAAGATTATCGGTTTACTCAAAACGATTTTTGATACGGACAATGCAACTGGTGGGTGCAACAAAGGGATTTATCCGGAAACCTTTTCTTATACGAAGCATAATACACGGTCTTATGGGATCGGTTATTGCAATAGTTTTACTGTCAGGGTTGATCTATGTTACCAGCAGAGAGTTATCAGAGGTGGTGGGATTTCAGAACCTTGATCTTATTTTTATACTTTTCGGATTGGTTATACTTATTGGAATCATGATCACATTTATTTCTACATTTTTTTCAGTAAATAAATACTTAAGATTAAGTACAAACGAATTATATTTTTAAACTCATAAGTTATGGCAAAAAAGGAGACGAATAAAGAGTTTGAATTTGCATTAAGCAAAGAGAACTATATACTGTTGGCAATAGGTTTTGGAATAATAATTATCGGATTTTTATTGATGATAGGGGGACGCAGTAACGATCCTAATGTTTTTAACGGAGAAGAGCTATACAGCTTCCGGAGGATCACTTTGGCACCTTTGGTCGTTCTGTTCGGGTTTATGTTTGAGATCTATGCAATAATGAAAAAACCTAAGGCAGAAAAGTAGTCTTGTCAAAAATCTTTTAAATTTTTTCTATGACCTGGTTAGAAGCATTTATCCTTGCAGTAGTAGAAGGACTTACCGAATTCTTGCCCGTTTCATCAACAGGGCACATGATCCTTACAGAGGGAGCTTTAGGAATGAAATCGAATGATTTTATTCAGGCATTTATAATTAACATACAGTTTGGTGCTATACTTTCCGTTGTGGTCCTTTACTGGAAACGATTTTTTCAATCGTTGAAATTTTATTACAAGCTGTTTGTTGCATTTTTGCCGGCAGCTGTTTTCGGGCTTCTTTTAAACGATTATATTGAAGCTGCTCTTGAGAGTGTTTATGTGGTAGCTGTTATGCTGGTACTTGGAGGTATCGTTCTTGTTTTTGTTGACCGCTGGTTTAAGAATCCGTCGGAGGATCAGGAAGTGACCTATCCTAAAGCCCTTAAAATAGGCTTGTTTCAGGTAATTGCCATGATCCCGGGAGTGTCACGTTCTGCAGCAACCATTATCGGAGGTATGACCCAGAAGCTGACAAAAAAGACTGCTGCCGAATTCTCGTTCTTTCTTGCTGTTCCAACCATGGCTGCTGCCTCCGGATATAAGCTCCTGAAGAACTATGAGGCTATCAATGTTGATAATATCGGCATTCTTATTTTTGGAAATGTGATTGCATTTATTGTTGCTCTGTTTGCCATCAGATCATTTATCACTTATCTTACAAAACACGGATTTGCTGTTTTCGGGTATTATCGTATAGCGATCGGACTGCTGATCATTATCCTTTATGCTTTTGGTGTTGACCTGTCTGTTTCATGATGATGTATGATTTTATTGCCGGGGAGGTACTGCTCATAGATAAACCGTTAAATTGGACATCATTCGATGTTGTCAATAAGATCCGTTATCTTCTGAAGAGTCATCTGGGTATAAAAAAGATAAAGGTAGGGCATGCCGGAACACTTGATCCGTTGGCTACCGGACTTGTAATTGTTTGCACAGGGAAGCTCACAAAGAAAATAGATGAATATCAGGGGATGACCAAAGAGTACATTGCAGATATTCGTTTTGGTGCTACCACTCCCACTTATGACATGGAAGCAGAACAGGATGCGACATTCCCGTTCAATCATATTACGGAAGAAAAATTGCGGTCTGTTCTGAATGAGCGGTTTTCAGGGGAGATAGAGCAGACACCGCCGATATATTCAGCTATTAAGGTTAAGGGTCAAAAAGCATACGAGCTTGCCCGTAAAGGGGAAAAGGTTGAAATGAAAAAAAGAAAGGTGACTATACATAAAGTTGAGTTGCTTAATTTTGATCTGCCTGATGTTACTCTTGATATTGTTTGCAGTAAAGGAACCTATATCCGTTCTTTGGCCCATGATCTTGGGAAAGAATTAAATTCAGGCGCTCATCTCACGGGATTACGAAGGACAGGGATAGGTGATCTTTCAGTTAAAGATGCTGTAAGCATAATTGATTTTGAGAAGAAATTTTTTACAGATCGATAAAATCCCTAATAGCAGTGAACTATTTATTCTATTAAGATCTCAATATTTAATTATTTAGTACTGTTCCCAACATTTTTAACAAAAAATTGTTAAATTAGAGAGTTCACGAATTAAACTGTAACAGGTTTGCATGCAGATATTAAATAGTATAAAATACATAACAGGAGATCCCGAACATTTCAACCTTCAACACCGATTACTTAATGCTTCTCTTTTTGCAGTGATCATATTGAATATCATTGCATTAATTACCAATATAATTTTACAGCTCTTTTGGGGAATTAGTATCCTTAATGTTGTAACTATATTTTTGTTTCTCACGCTTCTGATATATTCAAGACGTACGAAAAATCAAAGGTTCGTAGAAGCTTTAGCATTAAGTTTTCTTATTCTGATATTTACTCCGATAATGTGGTTTACTAACGGAGGATCAAATAGCTCTTTTCAGTATTACATTCCGTTTATTATTATCGGGATTCATGTTTCTACTACAGTAAAAGCCCGCAGGGTGTTGATCCCGATGATGATCACTGTTTCAATTTCATTGATAATTATAGAGTATTTTCATCCTGAATGGGTTGTTCCTTACGACAGTCGATTTGTACGATATGCCGATCTGGTAAGCGGTTTTTTTATCTCGCTGACAGGGATCTACATCTTTGCTAATATTTATTTTAATCAAATAGTTGAAGCAAATGCCAAGCTTCAGTTGCAAAATGATCATTTAACCAGGATTAAAGAAGATCTGCTTGCTTATCAACAAAAAATTAAAAAGCAGAATATTGAACTTGAAGAAAACAATGTTAAACTTGAGGAATTGACAAATACAAAAAACATGTTCTTGTCAATTATATCACATGACCTGCGAAGTCCGTTCAATTCATTGCTTGGTCTCACCGAGTTACTTATTCTGAACAGAGATAAGGTCAATGATCCGGAGACAATAAGATTGTTGAATTCTATTCATGAATCTGCAGAACAGGCATATAAGCTAGTGTTGAATTTGCTTGAATGGTCAAGGCTGCAGTCTGAGAGGCTTGAGTATTCTCCTGAGAGAGTTAACCTCAGTAAATTAGTGAAAAATAATATTGACCTGATCAGGATACAGGCTAAGAATAAAAGTATAGATATAAATTTTGACAAAGGAGTGTCGTCTTGCCTTGTTTACGCTGATAAGAATATGATAAATACTGTTGTAAGGAACTTTATATCAAATGCTTTAAAGTATACCCGAAGAGGAGGGAAGATAAATATTAATTGTAATTGCAACGAAACGGAATGTGAGGTGAGCGTGGAGGATAACGGCATAGGTATGACAGAAAAAATGTTGCAACAGCTATTGAATACTGACAATAAAATAACGACAAAAGGAACTGCCGGTGAATTGGGTACCGGTCTGGGGTTGATGCTTTGTAAGGAGCTTGTCAGCAGAAATAAGGGGCGTATAACTGCTAAAAGCGAATTAGGCAAAGGAAGCACCTTTACTTTGCATCTTCCGTTGCATTCCGGTAGTTATAATTCATAGACATAATGTATCGTAGTTTCGTTGTTTAGTATAAATGAAAATCTTCACTTTAAATTTATAACATTTTTCTACTCTTACATTTACGAATAAAATCTGTTGATCATGTATAGATTATTGATATTACTTTTTGCTGTTTTCTTTTCTTTTTCATCTTGCCATAACAGTAATAAAGACAGTGCCTGGAACCGGGCAGAATGGATTGCCCTGGAGCATCTTCCTGATAGTATGAAAATAGTTCCCGGAGTTCACGGGAATGGGAATTCTCTTGGTGATAGAGGGTTGAAAAGATCTGTTGTGCCAATGTTCAGGAAAGAGTTCCGTGTAAATAAGGGGCTAAAAAATGCTTCGATAAACATCACTGGTCTTGGTCATTATGAGCTTTACTTAAACGGAGCGAAAGTTGGGGACAGATTCTTATCACCGGGATGGACAAACTACGAAAAACATATTCTTTACAACACTTTCGATATAACTAATTATTTGAATGAGGGAGATAATGTAGTTGGAGCTATAGTTGGGAACGGCTTTTTTAATATAAACAGGGAACGCTATCGAAAACTTGTTATTGCCTATGGCTATCCAATGCTTAAGTTCAATATTGTCCTGAAATATGCTGACGGTAGTATGGATTATGTTTTTTCGGATAAGAATTGTAAAGTTACGCCATCTCCGGTTACATTCAGCAGTATTTATGGGGGAGAAGATTATGATGCGCGGAAAGAGGAAAAAGGATGGGCTGTACCTGGTTTTAATGACTCATCCTGGAGTGATCCGGTTATAATTACTGACAGTTTAGGGAAGCTCATTCCGGAAACTGATTATCCGCTGAAAGTTATTCGTGAGTTTAATGTTAAAGATACACTGTCGTCTGAAACCGGCAGAACAGTTTATGATTTCGGTCAAAATACTTCTGGTATTGTTTCCATTCTGGTTAAAGGGAACGCCGGGGCCCGTATAGTTATCAGGCCGGGAGAACTGCTCGATAAGGAAGGTAATGTTACTCAACGAAGTTCCGGAAGGCCGTATGAATTGAGATATACGTTAAAAGGAGAAGGAACAGAGAAGTGGCAACCCCGGTTTACTTATTATGGCTTTCGCTATGCTGATGTTGAGATCATCGAGCCTGATAATGCAACAAAAAGCACAGAACTGGTTAGCATTAAAATGTTGCATACCCGTAACTCCTCACCTGTTGTTGGTCATTTTACCTGCTCCGATACTTTGTTCAATGAAATATTTGACCTGATCAACTGGGGTATCAAAAGTAACATGGCAAGCGTACTGACAGACTGTCCACATCGCGAAAAACTTGGCTGGCTGGAGCAGACCTTCCTGATAGGACCGTCAATTCATTACAACTACAACACCCAAAATATCTATAAAAAAATAGTTAATGATATGATGGATTCTCAATTGGATAACGGGCTTGTTCCAGATATTGCTCCTGAATATGTTCCTTTTAAGGGTGGATTCCGCGATTCTCCTGAATGGGGCAGTGCTTCAGTGGTAATTCCGTGGCAATTATATAAGTGGTATGGCGACACAGAGACGCTTAAAAAGGCATATCCTATGATGAAAAAGTATGTGGATTACCTTCAAGGCAAAGCAAAGAACAATATTCTTGACTACGGCCTGGGTGACTGGTTCGACCTTGGTCCGAAACGACCGGGAGTGGCTCAACTTACACCGGTATCACTTACAGCAACTGCAATTTATTTTTACGACATATCCATTATATCAAAGGTAGCAGAACTTCTTGGTAAAAAGGAAGATGGCAAGCGTTATTTAAAGTTGGGGGACGAAGTTAAACGATCATTTCTGAATAAATTCTTCGATGAAAAAACCGGAGTCTGTTCTACAGGAAGTCAGACGTCTTATGCCATGCCTTTGTTTGTAGGGTTGATACCTGAAGACTACAGGGAGATAGTGCTTGATAACCTTGTTGATTCAATAAAGAAAAACGATTATGCTCTTACTTCAGGAGATATCGGATACCGGTTCCTGGTAAGTGTTTTAAGCCGAAATGGTATGTCTGAAGTTCTTTACAAAATGAATGACCGTACTGACAGGCCCGGATATGGATATCAGATCAAAAAAGGAGCTACAGCACTTACTGAAAGTTGGGCCGCATTGCCTTCTGTTTCGAATGACCACATGATGCTGGGGCATCTTATGGAGTGGTTTTATTCGGGCCTGGCCGGAATAAAGCAGGAGGAAAATTCCGTTGCATTTAAAAAGATAATTATTGAACCTCATCCGGTTGGAAACATCAGACAAGTGAAATGTCTTTACAGATCAGCAAGCGGAATAATAATTTCCAACTGGCACATTGAGGATGAAGCTTTCGTAATGCAGCTTACAATTCCGGAAAATACTGTTGCCACAGTGGTCATCCCTGAAAGTGTAGGCTTTAAAGAATGTATTGTTTTCAATAAACTGTTGGGGAAGAAAGAGAAACCAAGTATCAAAAATTGTTCTTTTCATTTGAATCCGGGTGAATACAGAATTGACGTGATCAAAAAGTAATAAAAGATCATTCCGGTTAATTCCGGGTTTATTCGGGTATTACATCCGTGTAAAGTTTGTATCGCTTAAAGATTTCTCTCACATATTTATAAGGTTCAAATCCTCGTACATAGCCGTATTTGACAAGAGGATCATTGTAGTATTTTGGTTTTGATAAAAGACGCAGATAAATTTCTACGTTATCGTCCCAGATCAAGAGGTTCTTTCCGTATTTTTTTGCAAGTCGTTGGGCATCCAGCACATGGTTATGTCCGCAGTTGTAGGATGCCAAGGTGAATTTGATGCGCTGTGTGGTATCAGGGATCTCAGGCCATTGATCAAATAAATGCTTGAGGTATTTCAGTCCGCCTCTTATATTTTGCTCAGGGTCTTTAGGATTCTTAATGCCCATTGCTTTTGCCGTTGACGGCATTAACTGCATAAGACCACATGCCCCGGTCCAGGATTTAGAATTATTATCGAACCTGGATTCCTGAAAAATTATTGAGCACACAAGTCGCCAATCCCATCCAATCTGCTTTGAATATTTTTTTATGATCTTATCATACGGACTTATTCTGCCTGTTTCTTTGCTGAAATATTTACTTTTCTTAAGGTTCTTGAAATTGTTGTGATTTTTAAAATATTTGTTGTAAATGACGTAGTAATCATCTGTTTTTCTCATTTTAATGATCCAGTCGTTGAGAGCATCAAGAAGCAGGGGAGAATCTTTTCTGACGGCCCATGCAAGGCGTTGTGACAAACTTACCGGAACGCTGATGTCTATATTCTGGTAATAACTGCTTAATATCGATGCAATATTATAATCTGAAATAGTATATTTTATTTTTCCTTCTGAAACCTGCTTAATGATCTCTTCGGTATCCATATCTCCCGGGAGTATCTTAATGTAGATCGTATCCCCTATTTCATCCATCAGGTTCAGTAGTCTTTCATAATACGAACTGTTTTTGCGAACCCAAACAGTATCGTCAATCAGGTCCAGGGCATCACTTTTCAGAGCTCGTTTTATCTCATGTAGTTTCATTTTACGCCAGTTGTCAGGCTTTTTCTGAACAAGAACCTGATGAGTTTTTGTGTGATATTTTGTGAAGTTTATTAATCTTCGCCTGCTTTCGGTTATGGTAAGACCATAGGCTATCATGTCGCCTTCTCCGCGCACAAGCATATTAATAAGATCGTCGATGTCACGTGCAACAACTATCTGAAGTTTTAGTTTCATGTGGTCGGCAAACCGGGTGAGAAGTTCATAGTCGAAACCCATAGGCTTGCCGCGATAAATAAAGTAACTGGTAGAACTATAAAGTGTTATAGCCCTTAAGACCCCTTCTTTTTTAATTTCAGGAAGATCCCTTTTAACAGCCGGAATTTGTATGGTGTCTTTATCATTAAGTTTTTTAGTATCGGTCTTTTTAGCGGATGGATTACAGCTAAGGATAAAAAGGGAAATAGCGATCAACAGAAGTCTGTTCATATATCAGTAATTATAATTTCTACCAAATCATTTACAAAGTATAACGATAAATAAAAAAGTTTGTTTCAAATGCCCCTGAAATTCAAATAAAAATAAAAAGTATACAAATTGCTGTAATAACCGTAAACCCTATCATTACCGGTTTGCGTATTGATTTGCTCCCCAGGAAAATTACATATCCCAGTTTCATCAGATTATTACTGCTTATGGCAATAAGGGTCGCATCAGCTATGGCGTTAAGAGCAACTTTATAGGTTCCTGAGAATAATGAAACCAGGAACGGGTCAATGTCAGTTACCCCGACAACAAGCGAAAGAAAATCGAGCCCGTGAGTTCCGAATTTATTTAAAACATATTTTGTTACGACGGAGAAAAACACGAACAAAAAAGCAAACAACAGTGCAGTATTGAATTCGAGCGGATTCTTAGAAGTGTTCTTTTGTATCTCTGTAACTTCTCCTTTTTTACAACTTTTATAAATTACTCCGGCAGTTAAAAATGAGGCGATAGTTAAAACCAGAAAAGGTATGATGAGCGACAGTGCCAGAGAAGAGTTGAAGATCAGCATTATTATGAATATCCGGATAAACATCATGCCGGTAGCAAGAATGATTGAAGCAGATATTTGATTGATAGCCACGTTATTTTCTTTGCTTTTTCGTGCCAGTACAACAGAAGTGGCTGTACTGCTGTACATGCCTCCAAGAACCCCTGTGATGAGAATGCCGTTTTTGGGGAAAACGAATTTCTTAATGATATAACTAAGATATGATATGCCGGACACTACCACTATCGCTAGCCAGAACTTAAATGGGGAAACCGGGACGTAACTGCTGAATTCCGTATCCGGCAAAAGAGGGAGTATGATACCTGAAATTACAAGGAATTTTGCTACTGTAATGAATTCATTGTCATCGAATTTGCCGCTTAATATCTTAAATTGTTCCTTTAGTTGAGTAAGTATAAGTACAGTTGTAACAACAAGAATAGACAACCAGATTGGAGACTTGTATACTAATGGGGCTAAACCATATGTTATAAAAACAATAATAATTGAAGTAAGGCCAAACTTTTTACGCAGTTCGATTTTTTTAGCATAATAAATTGCCAAAAATACAGTAAGTATAATGCCCCCGATTCCAAAAACCAGGAGGTTGTCCGGTGAGATAACATATAGTATAAATCCCAGGACTCCGATCATGGCAAAAGTGCGGTCCATACCGAACAATGAGTCTTTGGGATCGTCAAAATGATGTCTTCTTTGCTCAAGACCTATTAGCAGTGAAAAAGCTATTACTACAATGAAGTTAATAAGATCTTGAGGGATATTTTGTGTGAAATTCATAAATTTATACTTAATATTACGATCTTTAAATAGCTTTAAAACAATCAAATGAGTAAGTAAATATCTATTCTATTTCTTTTCCTGGTAAAGGTATCTTTTAAGACTTTTTTTCGGTGTTTTTTCAAATTCCTTATCCTGAATCTCAAATCGTGCTATCTTAACATGTGACGGAAGATTTTTGTTAAGTCTTTTCAGATAGTCATTCAGTATTTTTTCCAGTTTTTTCTTTTCCTCATGGAGTTCTCTGAATTTATCCTGATCCGGATAAACCAAAGCCACAAGCTTCTCGCTTCGTTCTACTACCAATGACTCCTGGATGTACATACAATTATTGATCTCTGATTCTATTTCTTCAGGGTAAATATTTTTCCCCGAAGGACCAAGTATCATATTTTTGTTACGTCCCCGAATAAATATAAAACCCTCTTCATCAATTACTCCAAGGTCTCCTGTGTGAAGCCAGCCATCATCATCGATCACTTCTTTGGTAGCTTTTTCATTTTTATAATATCCGTTCATCACGTTATCTCCCTTCACAAGTATTTCTCCCACTATGTTGTGCTGGTCTTCAGAGTCTATTCTTATTTCAAGTGTGTCGACGACCTGCCCGCATGATCCGAGTTTATTTTCATGCCAGGGAGCATAACTGATAAGAGGGCCGCATTCAGTCATTCCGTAACCTACTGTGTAAGGAAATCTCATGTTCCTGAAAACTATTTCCGCATCCTTGTTGAATGCAGCTCCGCCCAGAACTA
>Ga0256913_10000237_pt1 | contig 27589 bp, 21 predicted proteins | sample Axial_MatmetaG_FD_185970 | JGI IMG/M metagenome (GOLD analysis project Ga0256913, IMG submission 185970) | Deep-sea worm associated microbial mat communities from Axial Seamount, Juan de Fuca Ridge, Pacific Ocean - Axial_Mat | ecosystem: Environmental > Aquatic > Marine > Oceanic > Microbial... | reverse complement strand
TATACTTTATACTTCTCGATACGCTCCGTTACACTCCGCTACACTTCGGTACGTTTCGTTTCACTACACTACTCAGTGCATCGCTCGAAGCGGCGCTTTAGCCTTTAGCCTTTATACTTTAGCCTTTAGCCTTTATACTTTATACTTTATACTTTAGCCTTTATAAGGTCATATTCGTTTCATCTGTTTACTCACAGTTTGTCGTATAGTTTTATTTTTTTTTGAAGTGTTATTACCCTCGTTTTAGTATTATGAAATAAATATAATATTTGATAAATCAGCTTAGTGTTACAAGATGATTATTGTGTGTATTTGGAATTTAAACAGATAATAATTGTAAAATGTTTATTTTACCAGTTCAAAATATGTGTTAATTATTTTTTTGCTAATATGATAAGGAGCGAAATTTTGTAAATATTTACTGCAATTTTGTTTGTCGTTTTTGTTGATAGAAATCATTTTTTCAATAGTTTCTGCCCAAATATCTATATTATTATGCGGTAAAATGTCTCCGCAATTTCCTACAACTTCTTCCAGTGATGTGTTCTGTGATACCAAAACATGTTTTCCGCTTTGAATTGCTTCCAAAGCAGGTATTCCGAAACCTTCATAATAGGATGGGAAAACACAAAATTCACTCAATTGATAGATTTTGGGAAGGTCTTGATTGATGATGTTATTTAGAAATATCACTTTGTCTTTTAAAGAATATGTTTTTATTAATTCTTTGATTTCAGTAAGGTGTTTTTTACCATTACCTACAATGACTAATGGTATCAATTCGTTTTTATTGGTTTTGTCCATCGCTTCAATTACAATCTTCAGGTTTTTGCGTTGTATGATCGAGCCGACATAAAGAAAAAATCTTTCGGGTAAATTAAATTTATTTTTTATGTCAATAAGTTCATCGACAGGATAACTTTTAGTATAATTACCGGAAACTGGAAGGTATATAACCGATATCTTTTCAGGTTTTAATTTGTAAATCCGTATCAGGTCTTTTTTTGTAAATTGGCTTATTGTAATTATTTTATCTGCCCTGTTACAAGCGGTTTTTGTTTTGAAATTATAAATGATTCTGTCAAGTAATTTATAGTCCTCTTTGACAAATTTGAATATAAGATCATGAATAGTAACAATGGATTTAATACCGGTTTTTTGAATACCAAAAGGCAATTCGGCACTTAATCCGTGATAAAGATCAATATTATCTTTTTTCAAGTCATTGATAATAGAAACACTACGCCAGTATGATTTGAAAAATGAATTACTTTCTCTAATGGTGAATTTTGAACTATCAAAAAACTGTTCGGTATCTTTGTTTCTGACTGCTTTGGTAGTATAAAGGAAGTATTGATGTTCGGGAAAATATTTTTGAAGATTGGAAACAAGCGTACGGCTATAATTACCAAGTCCGGTATAGTTTAAAAACAATCTTTTTGCATCAAAACCTATTTTCATACTTACAAATGTACAATATAGAAATCATTTTTCGGGATTATTCCTGTATTTTATCTGAAGCCCTTGTAAAAAATTGCGCAATACCTGATCCTGACATTCCCTGTATTGTTTTTGTTTGGGATTTCTGAAAAAAGCACTTAGTTCGTGCTTACTAAAATCTTTTCCTGCTAATTTTAAGATATCAAGAATATCTATATCTTTTAAGTTCAATGCTATTTTTAATTTCCTTAAAATTATATTATTATTTAAGTATTTAAAAGGCACCGGATTCGCATCTTTTTTCTTTCCTCTGAAGTGAATGATCAATCCGTCCAGAAAAAAACTCAATTGCATGTCTAATATTTCGACAAAATCCGGGTCTGTATCTTTTTTAAGCCAACTGCTTATTATGGCTCTATTGGTATCCTGATTTCCAAGCGCAAATATCTCTATCATTTTGCTATCATCAAAATCAAAAGTATATCTCAATCTTCTTAAAATATGATTATTTGTCATCTGTTTCTTTTGTTTGCATAATATCTTCAATATAACCGGGATTTGTTTTATTAAAATATTCTATGGTTTCCTCATAATCATTTTTAATTCTTTTCCAATCTTTCAAATATATATAATATCCTGTTACGAAATTAAAAATAAAAAATAGCGGGAGTAACAATAAAAATTTTATTATTGGAATATCATCATTATTGATAAAATATAGGAAAATTGAAATAAAAACAGTCTGAAATAACGATCCCCGAAAAGCTATTCTAATCGCATATTTCTTTTTACCTTCTTTTGTCCATTTTTTGTATTTTTTTAATGCTTCTTTATCAAATGTTATAGCCATACAGGAATGTTTTTAATGATAAAAAACAAATATAATAAATGTTACTATTCCCACATAATAAATGAGTTATTTTTTTTTTGCAATAAAATGACTTTTGTTCACAGATGTTACTGCCTTTAGAAGTTTTATATATTAAAAAAAACCGGAAAAAATATTTTCTCCGGGGACATTCATTTACAAGCTTAAATCTATGAATATTTTCTACTGTGAAGGCAAACTACCTATCATCTTTGGCAATATTTGACTTCTCGCTATGAACATACTCGTAGGTATTTAAGGTATAACAAAACTTTTTATAAAGAATGATATCGCTAAAGCAATTATTGATTATCCGTTACCATTACAATTTCCTCTTCCTTTCCTTTTATTTCTGTTTCCTCTTCCTTTCATTTGACCATTTTGATTATTTCTCCTTTTTTTCATGCTTTGGTTATTCATACGATTACCTTTATTGTTTGCAAGTCTTCCTGTTTCCATATCTGTTGAGATTATGGTATCGAACTCACTTTTCACAAGAAATTTAGGGCTATAAACGATTCCTTGTATCTGGAGTTGATTGACAAAATTTCTTAAATGATTTCTTGAGCTTCTTACCAAATTCTCATATGTTTGCAATATTCTTGAGTTTTTTGTTTGGGACTTAAGTTCATTTAAATCAGCAATATCCAGATCTTCAATTTTCGCACCGGTTTTTAATGCGTTTTCAAAGGATTTTGAACCTTCTTTTATCAATTCCTGATATAGATTCTTGAATTCCGGATTTGAATAATTTCCTATTCCTTCCTGATACGGATCATCAATGCCATAATAAACTAAAATGTATTTTATGGAATTTGTATGACGCAATTCACTTTCAGCAATATTTTTAAATATGATAAAATCCCATTTTTTGTACAAGTATGAATTAACTTCGTAAGCAAGTTTTTCTTCTTCACGCATTTTCAGTAATCCATTGATTTCTTCCTGTGTTAATATGTCTTCTTCAGGAAGTAAAATGCCGTTTACGGCAAAAATACTTCCGATACTCATTACGATTATAATAATAGCAATAAATATTTTATCTAATGATCTCATGACTGGAAATTTTAATAGGTTTAATTAAATTGTTATTTCACTCAATATTACGTTTATTGAATATTTTTCTTTCATTTATTTTTAAATTCAAGGTAAAAAATATTCGGGAAATCTGCCGGACTTTAAAATTAAAACCTACGTCATATTTGTAATGTAATGCGGGATAATGACGGCATTTATAAATGTAGTTGTTGGGTTACCGGTTGCTGGTTTACCAGCTGGAGCGAAGCGGTGATGAGTTGTTGTTTGAGAATATTGCTAGTTCGGATATGAGATAGCATGATATAATGATAGAGTGTGATATGCCAACACTTTGTTTTGGCATATAATGGACGACTTAAGCCAACTTTACTATACTTAATGAAATTGTGAGATAAAAGAAAGCATAAATATTCAATCTTTTAATGGAGTAAAGTCCTTGTCTTTTATCTCAAACTTCAAATTTGTTTTGCTGGAAAGAAACCTGCGTTTAATTTTCAATCCTGCAGTGAAAATACTCTTTTAAGCAAATCGGTTGTTCGGGCTCTTATATTTGTTCTTATGTCTAGTTCTTTTTTTTCTACCATATCAAAGACTCCCTCAAGTGCTTTTTGGGTAACATAGTCATCGACCTGCGGATTCATTTTATTTACAAATGGGATGCTGTTATATTTATTGACTGCATTTGCCCAGTAATCTACTGCTCCGAATTTGTTAAGGGATTGTAATATTACAGGGTGGAATTCATCATATAATTTATTGTAAGTAGTTTTGTGTAAATATTGTGTTGCTGCATTTTTATTACCCAATAGAATATTTTTCACATCGGTAAAGGTCATTTGTTTTATAGCATCAATAAAAATAGGTTTAGCTCTTTTGACGGCATCTTCTGCTGCCCTGTTCAGCTTCAATGTTATTTCATCTTCAATCTTATTGAATCCGGGAATAATTCTCAGTTTTTCCACAACAGGCTGAGCTTCCTCAGGTAGCAATATTTTGTATGGGCTTTTGTAAAAGCCATCGGTTTTGGAAAGATAGTCCACTCCTGCTTCTATTCCCTTGTTTAACGCTTGTTTTAGCCCGTTTGCAATATCCTTATTTGTCAATCCTGTGCTTCCTGCACTATCCAATATTTTTTGCAATGTGGCAGCATCACATGAAATCATTGTGATTGTTATTAGTAATAATAGTATCTTTTTCATATTTTTTGATTTATTTTCCTATGTTATTTAATTTTCCTTGTATTTCTTTTACTTTATTTGCTTGTTTGTCGATTTGATCTGTCATTTCTTTTTGTGCTCTGAGATTTAAGTCAATATCACTTTCCGCTTTTTTAATCTTATTTTTATACATTTCGATTTTGTTATGCAATTTTTGATTTTCCTTTTTTGCATTTTTCAATTTTTTATTTAGTTTTTCAAGTTTTTTTTCTTCATCCCTTAGTTGATTTTCCACTACATATCTTTGTACATAAACGGAGAATTCATTTAACAAATCTTCAGCTCCGTTATATTCATCGGGAAATTCTTCTTTACTTAAAAAAGCTGTACCGAGATCAAAGCATAAATCGACTTTGGTATCGGAAACGAAATCCGTAAATTTTGCATATATATCAATAGGATCACCTGCTTTAATCCGGTTTACTCTTACGCCGGTACTGTAATATTCTTTTGCTTTGTTGTTTTTTTTGACTTTACCGTATTTCTTGAAGAATTTTTTCCAAAGTTTTATGACTTCCTTTTTTTTAATATTTGGAATGGTTGTAGAAAGACAAGGTTGCATTCCTAAACTGGTATTTATTTGTTTTTCTTCGATTTGAGCGGATAAAAAATATGGAATTATCAAAGCTGTTAAAAAAAGATATAGAGTTTTCATTTTATTTTGTTTTATAATATCTATTCGGGTAACTGCTATTTTGTGTCTAAAAATATAACTACCCAAGTAGATAAGTTTAATAAATAATTTTTCAAAATTATTAAATATATATAAATTTAATGAAATTATATGGATAAATAGTTCCCGGTAACAGATTTTTAACATTTTCTTTAACAAGTTTACTGTATTATTGATATTTTGATTTTATAATCAAGAATATTTGTGAATAATCCGGCTTATATTTGTACCTGTACAGATACATGTTCCCGTAACGAATCACATTGTGAATCGAACAAAAACAGAAGAAATGATGTGATCAAATCGTCAAATTTAGATGAATCTCCCTTACTTTATTTTGAATATCTGTTATCCTTTCATCCAGCATCTGTTCTATTAATTGTTTAGGGTCGCTTATACCTATGTGTGCATAATATTCCCATATCTCTGCGATATCATCCAATGGTAATAAATACGGTGAATAAATATCATTGTCGGAAATCATAAGCAGAGCATTTTCTTTTTTCAAAAATCTTATTCTTTTATATACCAATCCACCGGATTTACTTATCACAACGTAAGTTTTACCATCTTTAATCTCTTCCATATTCTCTACATACGAACAGATCACTACGTTGCCAGGCTCCATCGGAAGCATGCTGTCTCCCCTTATTTCAAATCCCCGGTAAGTACCTTCGGGAATATTAGGAAAATATATTTTAGGTAGATCACGTATGTATTCGGGATCATTGAACGATTCTATATATCCTGCTTCCGCTTTGGTATCTACCAATTCTATATTTTCATTATTTTCATTATCTACCGTAATTGCAAGTACTCTGAAATCTTTATTGCGTATGATTTCATAATCTTCATGTTTCAGGTCTTTGCGCAATAGGTCATCTATACTTACGTCAAAATAATCGGCTAAAGTTATCAATGTAGAAATAGACGGTTCATATTTCCCTCTCTCATAATCTCCTAAAGTAGTCTTTGCAATATCGAGTACATTTGCAAGTTGCTCCTGGGATATGCCTTTTTTCTTACGCAGGTATTTCAAATTATGATTCAACATTTTTTTTATTTTTTTAAAATTATTGACAAATATATAAAAAATATTTAACTTTGCCGGGTTATACGATAAAAAATGGTCGCATTTCCCGTTTTTTGTGTGTGGTAGATAGTTATTGAGGGGATTAGGAGATGATTTTGAGAGTGAGAAAAGAATGAAGCAAGTTCACTTTGTTGTTGCCTATGATTTCATGGGGTATAAGTGAAAAGATAAAAGTTTAGAAATTAACTATTAAAAAATCGTATGTACAATAGAGCTATTTTACACATGGATTTGGATACATTCTTTGTATCGGTAGAGAGGTTGCAAAACAGTTCTCTCAATGGTAAGCCGGTGATAATAGGTGGAATGAGCGACAGGGGAGTGGTGGCATCATGCAGTTATGAAGCAAGGCGTTTCGGGGTACATTCTGCTATGCCTATGAAAATGGCTAAAAGATTATGTCCTCAGGCTATATTTTTACGCGGTGATATGGATGCTTATACCAGGCAATCAAAATTGGTGACAGATGTAATAAAAGAATCTTCTCCTATGTATGAAAAAGCATCCATTGATGAATTTTATCTTGATCTTACGGGAATGGATAAATATTTCGGTTGTTATAAATGGTCGAATGAATTGAGGATGAAGATAATCAAAGAGACGGGATTGCCTATTTCTTTGGGGTTGTCGGTAAATAAACTTGTGTCAAAGATAGGAACAGGAGAAGCAAAGCCAAATGGGGCGTTGGAAGTACCTCAAGGACAAGAAAAACCTTTTTTAGCTCCTTTGTCGGTAAGGAAAATTCCCGGTATAGGCAAAGTAACATATAAGAAATTGAGTTTTCTCGGAGTACGGAAAATAGAAACTTTGCGAAAAATACCACCCTGGTTGCTTGAACGCGAATTCGGTAAAAACGGAATAAAACTTTGGGAAAAAGCAAATGCTATAGATACTACGCCTGTAATACAATATTCGGAAAGAAAATCAATATCCAAAGAACGTACTTTTAATGAAGACACCCTGGATATAAAAATGATAAAATCCCTACTTGTGGATATGACGGAAAAGTTGGCTTATGAATTGAGAAGTAGAAACAAGGTTGCTTCAGTGATTACAGTGAAAATAAGATATGCGGATTTTAATACATATACCAGGCAAAAACGTATTCCTTATACTTCAAATGACCGAGTGCTTATCAAGCATGTCAAAGATTTATTTGATAGTGTATATCAGCGCCGGCAGTTGATAAGATTAACAGGTGTGAAATTTAGTGGACTTACTTACGGTTTTTTTCAAGCGGATTTGTTTGAAGACAACATCAGGGATATAAATCTGCTTTTGTCAATGGATAAGATCAGGAACAGGTTTGGAATTAAAGCAATTACAAGGGCAGCGGCGGTTTATTAGGAGGATGAATTGTTTTAGTGTTTCAAGTTCAATGTTTGATGTTTATTATTAGTCTTATTTTAAAATTATGTATATAAATACACATACATATTATAGTCTCCGCTACGGTACATTATCGCCGGAGCAACTTGTATATGAAATATCAAAAACCGGAGTGAAAGAACTGGTATTGACAGATATAAATAATACTTCCGTCACTTATCAATTTATCCGGGAGTGTGAAAAATACGGGATAAAGCCGATAGTGGGAGTAGAATTCCGGCGGGATAATGAATTTCTGTATCTTGGTATTGCAAAAAACAAGGAGGGGTGGCGTGAATTGAATTCATTTCTTACCCGGTATTCATTGGAAGGGATATCATTGCCTTATATTGCACCGGAATTTAAAAATGTATTTATTGTTTACCGGCGATCTGGCAAGGAGATAAGGGCATTGAAGGATTATGAATTTATAGGGATACGGCCGGAAGAGGCAAACCGAATATATAGTACAAAGGTAAAAAATCATCTTGATAAATTGGTGGTTTTTGCTCCGGTTACATTTGTTGATAATGAAGGTTTTGCCATACATAAATTATTGAGGTGTATTGATCTGAATATCGTTTTGGGCAATCTTAAGGAAACTGATTACGCAAAAAAAACCGAAACTATTATTGTTCCTAAAAAAATACGGGAGGCATTTGCCGCATATCCCTTAATATTGGAGAATACTCGCAAGTTGTTGGATGATTGCAGTATAGAAATGAAAAGTTCACCGTTAAATAACCGGCGTCATTTTACCGGTAACAAAGATGATGATTTTAAATTGTTGAGCAAACTTGCAATTAACGGATGTCACAATCGCTACGGAAAAAACGAAGAAGCATTAACACGTACTTTGAAGGAGCTTGAAGTTATCCGGAAATTGAATTTTGAAGCATATTTTCTGATTACTTGGGATATTATCAGATATGCACAGAGTTCGGGTTATCATCATGTAGGCAGGGGTAGCGGTGCCAATTCCATTGTAGCTTATAATCTCGGGATAACCGATGTTGATCCTGTAGAACTTAATCTTTATTTTGAACGGTTTATCAATCCTTATCGCAGTTCTCCACCTGATTTTGATTTGGATTTTTCTTGGGACGAACGCGATGATGTCATTGATTATATATTCAAGAGATATGGTAAAGAATATACGGCATTGCTTGCTACATACAATACTTTCAAGGGTAAATCCATAATACGTGAATTAGGCAAGGTTTTCGGATTGCCAAAAGCGGATATAGATACCATAGTTGATGAACCGTTTGTTAAGGAAAAACATCATGAATTTTCAAAATATATTTTTCATTACGGCAAAAAACTGGAGAAAATGCCGAATTACTTGTCGATACATGCAGGCGGAGTGATTATCAGTGAGGAACCTCTTAATTATTTTACTTCATTGAAGATGATGCCCAAGGGTTTTCCCATTACGCATTTTGATATGTATGGAGCCGAAGATATGGGATTTCATAAATTTGATATATTGAGCCAGCGGGGGTTGGGGCATATAAAAGATGCTATAAAATTGATAGAGCGGAACAAAGGGAAAAGTATAAATATTCATGATGTTAAGAATATAAAGCAAGATGTGAATGTCAGAAATCAATTGGCGTCGGGAGAATGCCTGGGATGTTTCTATATAGAATCTCCTGCTATGAGAGGATTGTTGAAAAAGTTGCATTGTGACAACTATATTCAGTTGGTTGCCGCCAGTTCTATCATCAGACCGGGAGTGGCGAAATCGGGAATGATGAAAGAGTATATAAGGCGTTTTCATAATCCGGACAAAGTAAAATATTTACATCCTGTTTTCAGGGAGCATCTTACCGAAACATTTGGTGTTATGGTCTATCAGGAAGACGTATTGAAGATAGTTCATCATTTTGCCGGATTGGATCTGGCAGAAGCGGATTTATTGCGGCGTATAATGACCGGCAAAAGAAAAGATTCCGATTTATTTAAACGATTACAACAGAAGTTTTATGACAATTGTCAAAAACGCGGATACAGCAAGCAACTTATCGATACTGTTTGGTACCAAATAGCTAGTTTTAGCGGATATTCTTTTAGCAAAGCGCATTCTGCCAGTTTTGCCGTAGAATCCTTGCAGAGTCTGTATCTCAAGACATATTATCCCTTGGAATTTATGGTGGCTGTGATCAACAATTTCGGAGGTTTTTACCATACTGAGGTGTATGTACACGAAGCTAGAATGTCTGGCGGCACAATTCATCCTCCGTGTATAAATAACAGCAATTTTTTGACAAATATTTATGGTAAGAATATATATCTCGGATTAGTGCATATAGCATTATTGGAACGAAAACTGGCTGTGGAAATAGTCAGAGAAAGAAATGTCAACGGATCTTATGAGAGTCTTGAGGATTTTATGGATAGAATAGATGCCGGAAAAGAGCAAGTCGATCTGTTGATACGGATTGGGGCATTTCGTTTTACGGGAAAAAACAAATATCAGCTTATGTGGGAGAAAAATGCACTTCTGAATCGTACTGTTGTTTATGCGGAAACACCATTGTTGTTTGAAGGGTACCGGGAACAATTTGAATTGCCGGTTTTGGAAGAGGGTGAATTTGATCAGGTATTTGATGAAATGGAATTATTGGGATTTCCTGTTTCCAAATCTCCGTTTGATATGCTACAGCAAGAATATATAGGAGGTGTTTTATCAAAGCAAATGAGAGGGGATATGGGGAAAGTAGTAGAGATCGCAGGGTATTTTATTACGCGAAAATATGTGCGTACCGTCAATAATAAAATAATGAATTTCGGTACTTTTATAGACAGAGAAGGCAAATTTTTTGATACGGTACATTTTCCGCGGACATTGAAGAAATATCCGTTTATGGGACGGGGGCTATATCGTATCAAGGGGAAAATTGTAGAGGAATATGATTTTCCATCTATGGAAGTATATGAGATGGAAAAAATGCCTTATGTTAAGGATGAGAGGTACTAGATTAAACCGTATATTTCGATGTCTAAGATCTACATAAAGCTAAAAATATGAATTATCCTGATTAAATTAGTGCTTTAAGTGATTCATTAAAATATGATAAGATATATGATAATCTTGTACAAATGCGAATCTCAGTATATTTCGTGAACATCATAAGTGATTGATATTCAAAGTGGAGCTAACGGGATTCGAACCCGTGACCTCTTGACTGCCAGTCAAGCACTCTAGCCAACTGAGCTATAGCCCCAATACAGAAAGCAAAGGTAAAAAATAGAATTAAAATCACAAAATCTATAGATAATTGTTATATTTGTAATTGATGAAAAAGATGTTGAAATGAAAGATTTGATACGGCGATTTATGATTCTTTTGAGTTTCACTGTTGCATTTTGGGTTTATCGTTTATATGAAAGCGAAAGCAATTTTAAATATATTGTTTATGTTTTTTTATTGATTGGATATATCGGATTGGCAATTAATGCATTTAAGTATTATAAATCTGAATCAAAATAATAATAATAGTACATTGAGGAAAATCATTTCGCTGCGCTCAAGCAATTGTGATTTTTTAAACCTGTTTGTTTAGGGATATTGCCGATTTGGAAATGCGATAGGGATAGTAGTGGAGACGGAGCGAAGCGGAGGCTGTCTCGGCTCTGCCGGGACGGAACCCACGAATAGCCCGGTCGGAATAGAGATTTCTGCATTGATTTGAGCGTTGGGATCTCTATGGAGAATCGCCCCAAAAATAAAAAGAGACTTAATTCATTAATCTTTTCCATATAACAATTGTAAAATAAATAAGTAATTCTTACAGATGGAACTGCTTAGTTTTCCCATTAATTATTTTTATTTTGTCTATGTGAATTTTAAAATGAAAAAAAATTAATGTACATTTGTGTAAGGAAAATAACCAAGTGTTTATATATGAAATATTTAATTGTTTTTATAGGAATATTGCTTTTTTCTTGTAATACCGGTTCCGAAAAAAGAGAACAAAAGCTGGATGATAAATTGGAGCAAAATATATTGCAAATGGCAAAAAGTTACTTTACGCCACTTGAAGAGGTGGACATGAAAAAATTGCCATCCGAAAGAAAAAAAATAGTAGAACTGGGTAAAAAACTGTTTTATGATAAAAGGCTTTCGGGAAATCAAACTGTCAATTGTGCTTCTTGTCACGATATGAATAAATATGGCGTTGATAATTTACCGATTTCCCCGGGGGATAAAAATCAATTTGGTACGCGAAATACTCCTACTGTATTGAATGCTTTTTTGCAATACGCACAATTTTGGGATGCTCATGCCCGTACGGTGGAAGATCAATGTCTCGGTCCGATTTTCGGTAATTTTGAAATGGATATGCCGGATACCGTTACTTTGCTGAGCAGGATTGAAGAAGATGAGTATTACAGAAAAGCTTTTGCAGAGATATTTCCTAGAGCGGATACCGCCATAAGCAAGACTACTTTGCAACGTGCTATTGGGGCATTTGAAAGGACTTTGGTTACTCCTGCTCCATTTGATGATTATTTGAAAGGTGATATGTCCGCTATTTCCGCAAAAGCTAAATTGGGAGTAAAAGCATTTGTCGATAACGGGTGTATTCCTTGTCATAGTACTTCAATTGTAGGTGGTCAAATGGCACAGGAATTTGCACTTTACGGATATTACTGGGATTATACCAATAGCACATATATTGATAAAGGAAGATATCAATTTACAAAAGATCCTGGTGATAAATTTGTATTCAAAGTGCCGCAATTGAGAAATATTGTAAAAACATATCCTTATTTTCACGATGGGAGCATTTCCGATCTGAAAGAAGCAATAAAAATAATGGGTATGGCAGAAACAAATATCCAAATGAAACAGGAAGATATCGATAATATTTTGGAATTTTTTAAAACACTTACCGGGCGTATTCCGGAACATGCGTTTGAAAATAAAAATAAATGAATAGATTTAATGATATTGTACCGGAAGATAAAGTATTAGAAATACCTCAATACATCAATGCCATAGAGGATTATGGTGATATTATAAAAAAAGCTTTTGTTTTGACTGACGGATTGTTGAGTTTGGATGAAAAGACTATTGAAGAAGATGATAGACATATCAAAATAACCCTTATATCAAAAAATATTCAAACGCGGTTCAGGCTGAATCATCTTGATAGTAACCGGATAGATCAAAATAATCTGATAAGGGGATTGAACAAGGCTTTGACAGATATCTTTTATCTGGGAGAGGAAAGATTTTATTCTTTAAATGGAAAAGTATTGCTTTCTGCGATTGGTTTTATAAGCAACAGGCAAAAAAGACATTTGATGAAAGCCGGATTGATAGGAAATACAAAAAGGGATTCGAATGTCAAAAAAACGGATCAAAAGGTAATAGAACCCGTTATTGAAAAGGAAGAAAGACTACAAACAAAAACAAATAAACCGGAAAAGATAAAGGATGTCTTACAAGACAGAAGTGTATCTTCAGATATTCACAAAAAATATAGTTTTATTGAAGCAAAATTAAACAGAGAAAACAGTTTGGTGCTGTTTAATATCATTCATCAACCTGAAAAACATTCAAGTGAAATCATAGAAATAGCCAAAAAAGTTGCATTGTCAAAGGGCATACCTATATACAGTAAAAGAGAGTATGAGGAATTGGTAAACCGGTATAAAAGTATTATCAAAAAAATTGTTCAATTATCTTCTAATGATTATTCTTCAAATTCAATTCATAAAATATTTGAAAAATATGATCTTGACAAAAAAGATAGATTACTAATATTAGCGGAAGTTCAGAAAAAAATAGATGAAAATAAGAAGCCTACATGGAAAATCATATTGAAGATAATCATCTTTATCATTGCTTTATTGATGTTTTTGGCAAGGTTATAGGCGAAACGGTAAATTGGTTAAAATCTAAGTTTGATTGTTAAATTGTTTAACTTTCCTTTTGCACCGATCCTCATATTATTGCGAAATATATAGTAAAATATATGTTTTAAAAAATTGTATAATCATTGTCGGGTTATAAATATTTATATTGTCGGATAGCAGATAAATTATAACTATTAACATTATTTAATGATATTATAATTGAGTTTAGATATCGTTAAGCTATACAAAGAAAGATTTTTTCGATTAATCCATATAGATGCGACTGTTGTATATAATAATATTTTTTTAGTGATACCGGAGGCTTGAGTTAAAAATGGTAAATATATAGTTGCATTTTTACATTTTAGTTCAACTTATTTTTATGAAGTGCTAAACGGGAATCATGTAAAAGCTGGAGAAAATTAAGATTGGTAATATCCCGGATTTCAGATGTTTTAAAAATGCTTCCAGCCCTGAGCCTTTAGCTTATGCAGTTTGTTTCCTGTTGACAATAGATTGATTCCGTCTTTAAGTTCCTTGACTTCTCCGATTATATTGACATCGGGAAGATATCTTACTATTTCCAGCTTTTCCGGATCGACAGTGAATAACAATTCATAATCTTCACCTCCGCTTAAAGCGGCTGTGATGGGATCAACCTGAAATTTTAATGCCATTTGCTGTGAATCCGGATGAATAGGGATTTTATTCTCTTCTATTAAGATACCTACTCTGGATTGCTTGCTGATATGGAACAATTCCGAAGCTAAACCATCGGAAATATCAATCATAGAAGTTGGAACTAAATTTGAGTTTTGAAATAATTCTATGATATCTTTTCTTGCTTCGGGTTTAAGAAATCTTCCGATTAGATATTTTTGATCTTCGAGGTCTATTTTGATATTGGGATTTGATTGTTGTAATTGTCTTTCTCTCTCAAGCAATTGCAATCCAAGATAAGCGGCTCCCAGATCACCGGTTACACATATAATATCTCCCGGTTTAGCACCTGAACGGTAAGCTAATTTTTCTTTTTCTCCCAGTCCTATTGCTGTGATGCTAATCGTAAGTCCTGAATGAGAAGAGGTGGTATCTCCTCCTACCAGATCAATATTGTATGCTTCACATGCTGTTTTTATCCCGAAATATATTTCTTCCAGGGCTTCTACGGAAAACCTGTTTGACAATCCAAGTGAAACGGTTATTTGTTTGGGAATAGCATTCATGGCATAAATATCAGATAGATTTACTATTACAGATTTGAAACCGAGATGTCTTAATGGAAAATATGAAAGATCAAAATGAATACCTTCCATCAACAGGTCTGTAGAAACCACTGTCTTAAATCCGTTATAATCCAATACTGCGGCATCATCTCCAATACCTTTTAATGTAGATGGATTTTTTATATTAAAATCTTTAGTGAGTTTCTCTATAAGACAAAATTCACCCAAAGTACTTATTTCTGTTCTTTTGACTTTTCCCATTATTTTTTTTGCAAAGGTAATTATTGTCAATGAGAAATTCCATATAAATTCAATCATATTTTGTAAGTGTATATTGCATTCAATTTAAACGCTTTCTAAATTTATATAAAACCCCTATTTATAAATAGTCTAAATATAAATTAGGGATATTAAATAATATTGTTTGAATAATAATTTTTCATTTCCTATTTTTGCGCAGAAGTTATTTAGATTATATTTTCAAATAGCTTTATAAATTAATATTTACATTTAATATTATTTACGGGGAATTTTAAATCTTACCTAATAATGAATAATAAAATTTTAAGAAACCAACTGATTTTAGCATTATTGTTTTTTGGAGTTATATTGAATATCAATGCTCAATCGGTTGAAGAAGGAAAGCAGTTGTTTAAAGACAAAATCTGTGCATCTTGTCATGATAGATCAATGAAGAAAGATTTGGTCGGACCTGCTCTTGCCGGAGTTGAAGGCAGATGGGAAGACAGAAAAGATCTTTTTGATTGGATCAAAAATCCGCAGAAGCTATTGGATGCCAAACATCCTTATGCCACTAAATTATTTGAGAAATTCAATAAAATTCCGATGACTCCTGCTCCGGGTATTACAGATAAGGATATTGAGTCTATACTTTTATACATTAAAAGTCAGTCAGGAGAAGCAGTGTCTGCAGCTGGTGGTTCAGGAGACAATGATTTGGTATTAAAAGGTAAGGAATTATTCAAGTCCAAAGGATGTGCTGCTTGTCATGATGCTAAATTGAAAGGAGATCTGGTCGGTCCTAATTTATTGAAAGTTGCGGAGAGGTGGGAAAAAAAGGAAGATTTGTATAGCTGGATAAGGAATCCTCAAACCCTATTGGATGCCAAACACCCTTATGCCACTAAATTATTTGAGAAATTCAATAAAATTCCGATGACTCCTAATCCGGGTATTACGGATGAAGAGATTGAAGCAATTCTGGCCTTTACAACAAATCCTCCGTCTGCAGCACCTGTAGCTAAAAAATCCGGAAGTGAATATTTGGAATTAGCAAAGGAAGGGGAAGTGGTACCGGAAAATGAGCCTGGGTTTTTCAGTAGTTTTACTTTTTATATAGTATTGTTCATACTGTTAATATTGGTAGCTTTTTATTTGGCTTATGTTGTTGCCAAAACCAAGGTAAAAGCATATAAGGATGAATTCGGAGAATCTAAAAAACCCTGTATATTGGAAGTACTGTTTATAAATAGAACGGTCTTAAAATTTGCCACTTTTGGTTTCTTGGTTTTTGGTACATATTTTACAGCCGTTAGAGGTATAAATCTTGGTAGGCAACAAGGATATCAACCTGATCAGCCTATTGCATATTCCCACAAAGTTCATGCCGGCGATAATGCGATAGATTGTGAATTTTGTCATGATGCAGCGCGAAGATCCAGACATGCTATGATACCTCCTACAAGCACATGTATGAAATGCCATAAAGCAATAAAAACAGGTTCTCAATATGGAACTCAGGAGTTGACTAAAATATATGCTTCGATAGGATTTGATCCTGTTTCGGGTAAATATATTGACGGTTATAACGATATGAGCCAGGAAGATGTTAAAAAAATATTTACCGAATGGATTAAAAAGGAAAATAAGGATGATGATAAAATCGCAGAAGAACAATGGAAAAATATTGTAGCTTCTCTTACGGATAAAAATAAAACTAAGGTTCAGGGACCTATTAAATGGACTAGGATTCATAACCTTCCGGATCATGTTTATTTTAATCATTCACAACACGTCACGGTTGCTAAATTGGAATGTCAAACCTGTCATGGTCCAATCGAAGAAATGGAAACAGTTAAACAATATGCTCCATTATCAATGGGGTGGTGTGTAAATTGTCACAGACAGACAGATGTGAAATTCAAGGATAATAAATATTATGATCAATATTTTGCCAAATACCATGCAGAGATGAATGAAGGAAAACGCTCTGGTGTAACAGTTAAAGATATTGGAGGTATTGATTGTCAACAATGTCATTATTAATAATAATTTGATTATTGAGTTTTTTTAAATATTCTAAGGAAATATAGAAATCATTATAAAATGAAGAAAAATAATAAAGTCGATAAACTCTGGATTGGAAAAAAAGATCTTAAAGCAGATCCTCAATTTATGACAGAAGCTGTCAATGAGTTTAAAGAAGTACCTCCTACAGAAGAGCAAATTGCCGGTATGGAGTCAAAAGGTCTTCTTAATAGTAATAGAAGGGATTTTCTTAAAGTTCTCGGATTTGGATTAGGTGCAGCAACTATTGCCAGTTGCGATATTCCTGTCAAAAAAGCTATTCCTTATGTTGTGAAACCCGAACAAATAGTTCCCGGTGTTCCTACATATTATGCTTCCACGTTTGTTAAAGGTGGCGATTATTGTCCGATAGTTGTGAAAACCAGGGAAGGGCGACCTATTAAAATAGAAGGAAATAAACTTTCAAAAATTACTTCGGGAGGAACATCCGCAAGAGTTCAGGCAGAAGTTTTGAATCTGTATAACAACTACAGACTTAGAGGTCCAAAAGTTAAAAAAGGAGATAAATTTGAAAAAATCACCTGGAAGGAATTGGATTCTGTAGTTATGTCGGGATTAAATGAAAATTCCAATATCAGATTGGTGACAAATACTGTGTTAAGCCCTACTAAAAAGAAAGTTTTTGAGGATTTTACTGCCAAATATCCTAACACAAAAGTTGTAACTTATGATCCTGTATCATCCGCTGCATTATTAATTGCAAATGAAAAAAGTTTCGGAAGAAAAGAAATTCCTGATTTTAAGTTTGACCTGGCAGATGTTATCGTTAGTTTCAATGCGGATTTTCTCGGAACCTGGATTTCACCGGTGGAATATTCAAAAAAATATGCTAAAAACCGAAAAATTGAAGATATTGAGCATCCGAAAATGTCCAGACATATTCAGGTGGAATCGTTTATGTCTCTGACAGGTTCCAATGCCGATAACAGAATCTTGGTAAAACCTTCTGAACAAGGAGCTGCCATACTCTTTCTCTATAATGAGTTGGCTAAAAAATCAAACAGTACAACTCTTACGGAATTGGACTTGAATGAAAAAGCGAAAAAAGATTTATCAATTCTTGCTGAAGAATTGTTGGCTGCTAAAGGCAAATCACTTGTTGTTTGCGGTAATAATAATATAGGAGAGCAAGTATTGGTAAACAAAATAAATGATATATTAGGAAATATCGGAACTACCGTTGATTTTACAGAAGCTTCTTTCCAAAGACAAGGTGATGAGAGGGAGATGAATGATATGGTAAAGGAAATGGAATCAGGTAAGGTAGATGCGGTATTTTTCCTTGAAGCTAATCCTTTATTTGATTATGTGGGAAAAGCAAAACTTAAGACATCACTGTCAAAAGTTAAAATTAAAGTATCGGTCGGTTACAGTCTTGATGATACGGGAGCGGAATGCGATTATTTGGCACCGGTGCATCACGTATTGGAAAGTTGGGGAGATGCTATGCCAAAACGCGGCCACTATAGTTTGATGCAACCTACTATCAGTCCGTTGTTTGATACCAGACAAGGAGAAGTCAGTTTGTTGAAATGGGCAGATAAGCTCAATGAAACGGTAGATCAGCCATATTATACATACTTAAGAAATAATTGGAAGAAAATGTTCTTCCAGGGAGGAGATGCTTTGGGTGAATTTAGAGGATTCTGGGATAAAGTACTTAAAGATGGAGTGTATTATAAAAAAACAAATGCAGTGGAAGTATCATTCAATGGTGATATTATTGAAGCTGCTACTAAAGTAACAAAGCCGGTAAAAGATGGAATTGAAATTTCATTTTTCGAAACCGTGAATATAGGAAATGGACAATATTCCGAAAATCCATGGCTGCATGAAATGCCTAATCCTGTTGATAGAACCGCGTGGGGAAATCATATGCAAATTCCTATTTGGTTTGATGGAGATAAGGATTTTATCACTTTCAATAATCTCGAAGATGGTGATAAAGTGGAATTTGAAGCAAATGGACAAAAGAAAGAAATTGCTGTGGTTAGTACTTTCGGTCAAATGAAAGAAACCGTAGCAGTTGCGCTTGGATATGGAAGGAAATTCGCAGGAATGGTCGGATCCAATGTTGGTGTGGATGTAAATGATATGTTGCAAGATATTGACGGATTGACTCAATATTACGTAACAGGAGCCAAAATAAGTGAAAAGATTGGAAAAGACGATAATTTTGCTCATGTTCAGTATCATCACACTATCGGCGTAACTGCAAAAGACAGTGACACAGGAGAAATGAAAAATGCTGATGAATCTGCTCTTCCTGATTCATTTTGGAAAGATGTTTTCGGAGTTGAAGGATTTCAGGGAGCATTGACAGATAGGTCTGTTATATTCAAATCCAACCTGAAGGAAGTAAAAGAGCACGTAGAAGAATTAAAGGAAAAAAGAGATGAGTTCCAGCATCTTAATGAACAACAAATTTATCACGGCTATGATGAGCTATATGCTATGGGTCATCATTGGGGTATGCATATAGATACAAATCTTTGTACGGGTTGTGGTTCATGTACTATTGCTTGTATGGCTGAAAATAATGTACCTGTTGTAGGAAAACATGAAATATCAAGACATCATGAAATGTCATGGATTAGAATAGACAGGTATTTTTATGGTGATGTTGAAAATCCGAATACAGTTTATCAACCTATGATGTGTCAGCATTGTGATAATGCTCCTTGTGAGAATGTTTGTCCTGTGAATGCTACAAATCACAGTTCGGAAGGTCTTAATCAAATGGTCTATAACAGATGTATCGGAACCAGATATTGTGCCAATAACTGTCCTTACAAAGTGAGAAGATTCAATTGGTTGGATTATACTACAGCTGATATTTTCTATGATAATGAACCTGCTTTGAGAAGTAGTGACTGGTTGGAGATGATGGGAGAAGAAACTGAGATATTCGGTAGTGATCCTCTCACCAGAATGGTTTTGAATCCTGATGTTACCGTTAGAGCAAGAGGAGTAATTGAGAAATGTAGTTTCTGTGTTCAAAGAATTCAGGAAGGGAAACTTAATGCTAAAAAAGAGGAAAGAAAACTTAGAGATGAAGATGTAGTGACAGCATGTCAGGCAGCATGTCCTACTGAAGCTATAGTGTTTGGAGATATGAATGACAAAGAAAATGAATTGAACAAGAGAACGGAGAGTCCGTTGACTTTTATAGCTTTGGAAGAAACAAATGTGAGATCATCAGTATGCTACACGATGAAAGTAAATAATAGGAACGAAGAGTTCAATGCATAATTAATTTTTGAAAAAAAAATAAATTTTATAAAATGAGTGCACCGGTATCAAGTATTAGAGAACCATTAATTATAGGGCATAAAACCTATCATGATATTACGGAAAATTTGGTTGCTCCAACAGAAAAAGCACCGCCGTTATCCTGGATATTGATATTTATTCCGGCAGTGGCATTGTTAGGGTTAGGAACTTTTGCAGCCACATGGACGGTATATGGAGGAATAGGAACATGGAATTTGAACAGAACGATAAACTGGGGATGGGATATTACCAACTTTGTTTGGTGGATCGGAATCGGTCATGCCGGAACATTGATTTCAGCTATCTTGTTACTGTTTAGACAAAAATGGCGTACAGGAGTTAACAGAGCAGCTGAAGCTATGACGATCTTTGCGGTTATGTGTGCCGGTTTTTTCCCGATAATCCACATGGGTAGGGTTTGGAACGCTATGTTTATCTTCCCTTATCCTAATACAAGGGGTTCATTGTGGGTGAACTTCAATTCGGCTTTGTTATGGGATGTTTTTGCTATTTCTACATATTTTACCGTATCATTACTATTTTGGTACACAGGATTGGTTCCCGATTTGGCAACAATTAGAGACAGAGCCAAGGGGATAAGAAAGAAAATATATTCTTTCTTTGCCTTAGGATGGACAGGAGCGGCAAAACACTGGCAAAGATGGGAATATCTTTCATTGATATTGGCTGGATTAGCTACTCCCCTTGTACTTTCGGTTCATACAATAGTAAGTTTTGACTTTGCTACATCGATGATTCCTGGATGGCATACCACTATTTTTCCACCTTATTTTGTTGCAGGAGCTGTTTTTTCAGGTTTTGCTATGGTTTTGACTTTAATGTTGATAGCAAGAAAAGTTTTGCATTTGGAACAGTATATTACAATTGCGCATATAGAATCGATGAATAAAGTAATACTTACTACAGGTTCTATTGTTGGTGTTGCTTATATTACCGAGTTGTTTATTTCATGGTATTCAGGATATATCTATGAGCAATGGGCGTTTTTCAATAGAGCTTTTGGTGTTTACTGGTGGTCTTATTTCGGTATGATGACGGCAAATGTTATTTCTCCACAGTTTTTCTGGTCCAAAAAATTAAGACGTAATGTTACATTTACTTTCTTCCTGTCAATATTCATAAATGTGGGAATGTGGTTTGAAAGATTTGTAATTATTGCTACTACATTGGCAAGAGATTTTCTACCTAGTTCTTGGAGTTATTATTCACCTTCATGGGTGGAGATAAGTTTGTATCTTGGTACATTCGGATTATTCTTTACTTTATTTTTGATATTTGTGAGAGTTGCACCGGTGGTAGCAATAGCGGAAGTAAAACATATTTTGAAAGGTGCAGGAGATCAATATGTAGGTGAGAATGCAACTAAAAATCATTGATAAATTATAAAAACAATATATAATGAAGAAAAGAAAAGATGTCGTTTATGGCATATACAATGATGAACATGATTTATTGAATGCTGTTAGATCAGCGAAAGATAAAGGTATGGAAATAATGGATGTGTATTCTCCGTTTCCGGTTCATGGGTTGGATCCTATATTGGGATTGAAAGAATCAAGACTTCATATAGCAGGGTTTTTCTATGGAATGATCGGTACATTGACAGCATTTCTGGGTATGACCTGGATTTTTACAAAGGATTGGCCGACTATTTTTGGTGGTAAACCGTATTGGGCGGTTCCGTCTTTTATTCCGATTACTTTTGAGCTTACTGTTTTGTTTGCTGCTATCGGAATGACTATTTCTTTCTATGTTGTTTCCGGTATGGGATTTGGAGTTGAAAATTTTGTTCTGGACGAAAGGATTTCAGATGATAAATTTTGCTTGGCTTTCGATAAAGAAGAAGTAGATGCCTCTGCTGCAAAGGAATTTTTAGAGTCAACAAATGTTGAAGAAATACACGAAAAAGTTGTAAAAGCTTAATAATCTTAAAAAATTATTTAAAATGAAAATTATAAAGAGTTTATTTTTTGTTTTTATTCTTGCTATAATGTTGGGATTTACCTCCTGTCAACAAGCCGGTGTGAATAATCCGGGAAGCGAATATATGCCTGATATGTATCATTCGATTGCGTATGAAGCCAATTATGAAACATATTATCCGCGAAATCAATGGACGGACGAGAAAACATATCTTAAATATGCTCATCCCCGAAAACCGGTAAATGGTACTATCTCTAGAGATAATGGCATTTCGGATAGCAGACCGTTTTACTATGGCGACACTGAAGAAGAGAGACAAAGAGCAATTAATGAAATAACCAAAGCGCCTTTTGAGCCTACTGTTGAAGGATTGGCAAAAGGTAAACATTTGTATGATATTTATTGTGCGATTTGTCATGGTGAAAAAGGAGATGGTGAAGGATATCTTGTGAGAGAAGATGGCGGTGTTTTTCCTGCTATGCCTGCTAATTTTTTATCGGATGATCTAAAAAATTCTTCGGATGGAAGATATTATTATACAATTATGAAGGGAAGAAATATGATGGAGTCGTTTTATGATAAATTGGACTATGAAGAGAGATGGCAGGTTATACAGTACATAAGAACATTACAAAAATAAAAAATTATAACCTTAAATGGTTTTGTAGGTATTGTTGAAAATGATTGATTATTCTCAATGTACCGGGTTTAGAAATAATATTATAAAAATAAATTTCAATTTGAAATGAATCGATTTGAATTTTCAGGAAAGATTAAGACAACATTATTAATAGGTATTGTCATCGGAGTTATAAGTTTGATTCTAGAGTATTTTGTATATTCTGATAAACTACATTCTATGTTTTGGGGTGATGTACTACTTAATAATGCCTATTTTATTGGGATGGCATTAATGGCTTTGTTTGTTATGGCTGCGTTTATTACAGCCTGGACAGGTTGGTATACAGTGTTTAAAAGATTATTGGAAGCATTTAATGCATATTTGATTCCAGGGGCTGTTATAATGTTGATTTTGGCATTGGGAAATTATTTCGGATGGCACCATTTGTACTTATGGGCAGATAGTCATTTTGCAGAACACGATGAAGTGATATCCGGAAAATCCGGGTTTTTAAATAAGAATATGTATTTGATTGCCACTGTTGTATTTGTCGGACTGTGGTTGTTCTGGAAATATCAATTAAGAAGTTTGTCCCTCAAAGAAGATGCAGGAGAGAAAGGTGATTTTTCTCATCATAGGAAAATGAGAAATTGGGCTGCAACGTTTTTGCCCCTGGCAGGTTATACAAGTGCGATTATGATCTGGCTATGGCTTATGTCTGTCGAACCTCATTGGTACAGTACTATGTATGCCTGGTACACTTCTTCCAGTTGGTTCGCAGGTTCCTGGTCCTTAATGATACTGGTTATGATATATCTTAAAGGAAAAGGATATTTTGATAAGGTCACAAAGGAGCATATCCATGATATGGGTAAATATCTTTTTGCCTTCAGTATCTTTTGGGCATATTTATTCTTTGATCAGTATATGTTGATATGGTTTGGTAATGTCGGTGAAGAAACGACTCATTTTAAATTGCAACAAACTGAATATCCTTTCTTGTTTTTCACTATTTTGGTACTTAATTTTGTAGTTCCGTTTTTGGGTTTGATGATCAATACGGCAAAAAAATCATATTGGGTATTGGGCTCGGTTGCCGTTCTTGCATTTTTGGGACATTGGTTGGATATGTATTTACAGGTAAAGCCCTATGTAGCTGAAGCAACAGCTGAAATTACAGGAGAACATCACCATGCATTACCTTTTCCCAATTTAGTAGAATTTGGAGTGATGATAGGATTCTTAAGCTTGTTTTTATTTGTTACATTGAAGTGTTTATCCAAAGCAAATTTAGTGCCTGAGAACGATCCTTATTTAGAGGAAAGTCTTCATCATCATGTTTAATTTTAATAAAAAAAATAAATAAGAATGTATCCATTTTTGCAAACATTGATTTATACTCTGGTATTTTTAATTATAGGTGAAGTAATAGCTTACTTTAATTATTTATCCAAAGTAAAAGAAAAATAAATATAATTTTTTTGTTTATTTCTATGCTAATTGATCCTGTTCAATAGTAGTACAAAGCGGACATTGTTATTGGGCGTAAGTCCAAATTATAATTTATCTAGCGCTGGACTTTGGTGTTGTCATATATCTTTGATGCTTTATATATCATTATTTTATCTTGTATTGTGACTTTTTTCATAATCAAATTGGAAATGTATTGATATTGCTTTTATCCATTTTTTACACTGATTAGTAGATATTTTTTAATTGATTTAACTATAATATATAATATTGTGAATTATTTTATTTTTATAGGTCCACTTAGGTGTCAATGTGAAAATACTTTAATTTGTGAAGTTGTATCCTGAATAAATAAGTGAACAATTAACTAATTAAATTTTTAAATCAATGAATCGTTTTATTATAATATTATTTTCTTTTTTGATCGTTTCGACAAGCATTATAGCACAAAGAGGCAGGGGAATGCGTGGAAAAAGCAAGCAACAAACATTAAAGGGATATATTTCGGGCAATGTTATTGATTCCTTATCAGGTGAAACAGTTGAGTTTGCAGTAGTTGAGGTTTTGGCTAAACGTTCTGGCAAACAAGTAAGTGGAGCATTGAGTGATGATAATGGTCATTTTAAAATAGAAGATATAAAAACGGGGAAATATTCAGTAAAGGTTAGTTATTTAGGCTATGTACCCAAAATAGTTGATAATGTGGAATTGACTTTGTCCAAACCGGATAAGAAATTAGGAAATATTTACATCTCACCTTCTTCCAATATGTTGGATGAAGTTCATATAGTGGACCAAAGATCACTGGTAGAATCTAAAATAGACAAAATAGTGTATAATGTTTCCAAAGATCCGACACTTACCGGTGGAGACGCTACGGATGTACTTAGGAAAGTTCCTATGTTAAGCGTTGATATGGATGGTAATGTATCTCTTAGAGGTTCCTCAAAAGTAAAAATATTGTTAAATGGGAAACCTTCGGGGTTATTTGCCGATGATGTAGGAGAGGCGTTGCAAATGTTTCCTGCCGACGAAATAAAGAAAGTTGAGGTTCTTACATCTCCGGGAGCAAAATACGATGGAGAAGGATCAGCCGGAATAATAAATATTGTTACTAAGAAAGGAATTATAAATGGTATTAAAGGAAGTGTGCGTTCTTTTGCCGGTGATAAAATGGAAAGCTTGCACGGAAGCCTTGCAGTAGGAAAAGGAAGGTTTGGTATGAATACACGTCTGGGAGCCAGATATAAAATTCCAGCTACCAGTACAAATAAATTTTACAGGGAAACATATAAAAATGAAAAAACATTTGTCTATGAACAGAATGGAATTTCAGAAATAAGCCGTTTGGGAATAGGAGGTGTTATAGGTGGGTTTTATGACTTTAACGCATATAATAGTTTTAATACCAATCTTAGACTCCGGGGTCATGGATATGATTCGGATGGATTCCTGGATGTTGAAAATGGCGATGATAAATACAAAAGATATACCAACAGTACAAGAAGCAGAAGTACATACAACTGGACTACCGATTATACCAAGAAGTTTAAAAGAAATAAAGAACAACAGTTAGTGATTGCATCTCAAGTAGAAGGCAATATTCAAAAAAATACTAATGAGAAATATTATGATTACAATCCGACAATAGAGAACAATAAAAATGACGGATTGAACAGGGAAATAACATTGCAGATCGATTATGTACATCCTTTAAATCAAGCTATCAAATTTGAGCTTGGAGCAAAAACGATTTTGCGAAATCTTACAAGTGATTTTTCACGTATTTATACATTGAAACCTTCAAATATAGATTCGGTAGATAATATTAATACGGATATATTTTATTATGACCAAAATGTTTATGCTGGATATTTGTCAGGAACCTTTAGATTGCCACACAGTTGGGGGGTAATGACAGGAGTTAGATATGAGCATACTCAAATAAAAGGTGATTTTGATAAATTCGAAAAAAAATTTAGTAACGATTATGATAATTGGTTCCCCAGTATTACGGTTTCAAAGAGATTTAAAGATTTTTCCAGTTTGAAGTTCAGTTATAATATCAGGATTCAAAGACCATCGCTAACTTATATAAATCCATTTATCGATAATAAAGATCCATACAGCATTTCATATGGAAATCCTTATGTTTCTCCTGAAAACACTCAACAATACGAGTTAGGCTATTCAAAATTCATGAAAGGTTCTATGATAAATATGTCTGTATATTATCGCAATACGAATGATGTTATCGAAAGTTATTTATTCATCGATTCTTCCGGAGTTTCCAATACTACTTATTATAATATAGGTAAAACGGATTATTTTGGAGTAAACCTGTTTGCTTCTGTAAAACTGATGAAGATATTGGAATTAAGAGGAAATTTTGATATTAATAAATACTATATTTCAGGTGATGTTAATAACGAAAGCCTTAAAAATAAAGGATATATCTATAATGGATTTTTAAGTTCAAATATCACTTTATATAAAGATTGGAAAGCTGAAGTTTGGGGCTTTTTCAGATCCCCGAGATATACTCTGCAAGGTAAAAATCCTTCATTCTCAATATTTAGTCTTGGCATTCAAAAAGAAATATTGAATAAAAAAGGGAAAATCGGTCTTAGATTGGTTGAACCGTTTAAAGCTAATAAGGAATTTATTACTGAATTGGAAGGAACAGATTTTTATCAGAAAAATATTTCATCTATCCCGTTTAGATCAGTTGGTATATCATTTAGCTATAGTTTTGGTAAACTTGACTTTAAAGAAAGAAAATCTTTTATCAAAAATGATGATCTTAAGCAAGGTGGGGGAGATGAACAGGGAAATGACTCGGATAAGCAATAAATAATAAAACTGGTAATTAGACCCACATTACAATCATTTTGCTATTTTTGTAAAAATTTATTATTAAAATGAAACGATTTATTTTAATCGCATTATTTTTATTGCTGTATATCAACCAATCTGTTGCAATTAATTTGTCTCCGCAATCGAAAGTTTCCCTTATGGTAGTGGGGCCTTATTACAAGGATTTTGCATCGATTTGGGGGCATGTGGCACTTTGGGTAAAAGATGAGCCGAATAATATAGATGTTGTATACAATTACGGCGGGGCTGCTTATGGTGGAAATTTCATGTTGAGACTGGTA
>Ga0256913_10000236_pt1 | contig 27590 bp, 17 predicted proteins | sample Axial_MatmetaG_FD_185970 | JGI IMG/M metagenome (GOLD analysis project Ga0256913, IMG submission 185970) | Deep-sea worm associated microbial mat communities from Axial Seamount, Juan de Fuca Ridge, Pacific Ocean - Axial_Mat | ecosystem: Environmental > Aquatic > Marine > Oceanic > Microbial... | reverse complement strand
GAAAACCAATACCCCCCAGTTTGTCTTCTTCTGCAACCTACCGGACGACATGAAAGAATCGTACCGCCGGTTTTTAGAAAATAAAATCAGGGAGAACTTTGACTTCACGGGAGTACCCATACAGTTGTTCTTCAGAAAAAAATAGATCCGGTGGAATCGATCAGAATTGATAAATGGCTGTGGGCTGTCAGGTTATTCAAAACCCGGACACAGGCGGCGGATGCCTGCAAGGGTGGGAGAGTAAGAATTGCCGGACAGAAAGCCAAAGCTTCCAGGGAAATTCATGAGGGAGAGGAAATTGAAGTCCAGCTTTCGGGCTTCAGAAAAAAAGTAAGGGTTAAGCAACTGCTGAAAAACCGGGTAGGCGCCAAACTGGTTGACAACTATATGGAAGACCTGACTCCGCCGGAAGAATACGAAAAGCTGGAAATGATGAAACAGTTGAATTATGAGCGGAGAGACAGGGGCAGCGGAAGGCCCACCAAAAAAGAACGGAGAATAATTACCAGGTTAAAGGACAAGCAATAAAATGATTATGAGAAAAAGCATCCATATTTTACAAATAACTGTAACAGCCTTATTTTTAACGCTGTTGATTTCTTCGTGTTCCAAAAAAACACACCCTTTCAGCCTTGCATTTTATAATGTGGAGAACCTGTTCGACACTATTGACGACCCGCATAAAAACGACAACCGTTATCTGCCCGACAGCAAAGTGGCATGGAATACGGAACGTTATTACCACAAAATGGAAAACATAAGTAAAGTTATTGCAGCTATGGATTCTGTTGAACTTCCATCTGTCATAGGGTTGGCGGAAGTTGAAAACAAAGCTGTTTTGCAGGACCTTGTCAGCCAGCCGAACATTGCCGGTGCCCATTATCAGATACTGCATCAGGAGAGTGAGGATGAGCGTGGTATTGATGTAGCTCTTTTGTACCGGCCCGATAAATACACACCGGTTGAGACAAATTATATTCAGCTCGTTTTCCCGTTCAACCCTACCAACGGAACACGGGATATTTTGTACTCAAAAGGGCTGGCTAACAACAAAGATACGGTACATATTTTCATCAACCACTGGACCTCGAGATACGGCGGGCAGGAAAAGACTATTCCGTACAGGAAATATACGGCTCAGGTACTGAAACATTATGCTGACTCCATTTTAAACCGGAATCCGGAAGCCAACATCCTGATTGCCGGCGACCTGAACGACAATCCTGACGATGAGAGTGTTGCCGTTGACCTAGGTGCCATTGAACCGGTGCAGCCTTATCTGAATAAAAGACTTTATAATCTTTCTATCAAACAATATAAAATGGGGGACGGTTCCCTGTATTACCGCGGATGGGACATGTTTGATCAAATCATCGTGTCCACACCGGTACTGACGGGAACAAACGGCGTTAAAGCCACCTCATGCGATCAGACGATTGTTAAAAAAAGCTGGATGTTATACTACCCGAAAAGAGGCGAACCCCGCCCTAACCGTACAGCCACAAGCAAGTACTTCGGCGGTTACAGCGATCACCTGCCGGTATTGCTGAAGATGACTACTGAATAGAATCTACCGTATCGTTTTTCGGTGCTTCGGCAAAATATTTAATCTCCAGGAGTTTGCCGTCCTGGTCATAGAATCTCCACTCGCCGAATTTGATACCGTTTTTGAATTCACCGGAATAACGCACCTGTCCGTTGGGATGGTAGGAGGTTGTTTTACCTTCCATTTTGCCGTTTACGAACTCTCCTTCACTCCACAGCTTACCATCCTTGTAATATGATTTCCAAACTCCGTTACGTTTGCCGTCTTTCAGGGCACCTTCTTTCAGCAAATTCCCGTCTTCGTAATACTCCCTTTCAAACACATAAGTCCTGGCTCCGTCCTTTTCTTCAAAGGTCCTGACAATATTCGGATTTCCGTTAATATATTTTGTAATCACCTCCTGATTATCGTCCAGCATAAGAACACCCACTTTATGCTTCTCCGGTGTTGAATTACATGCGGCCAACAACAAAACCGCCCAGACAAATACGATATACTTCTTCATTGATTTTACTTTTTTTACCTGTTAAACATTAATCTTTTTCCTTTATTGCTTTCATCAAATTTTCCATCCTCAAATACTTTATGGCCATTGACGAACGTAGTCTTAACCCTAGAAGAGAATGTTTCTCCTTCCATAGGCGACCAGCCGCATTTATAATAAAGCCCTTCCTTTTCCACGGTCCACCGATCGTGCAAATTTACCAGAACCAGATCGGCAAAATAACCTTTCCGGATAAATCCCCGCTTTTCGACCCTGAAAAGGATGGCCGGGTTGTGGCACATTTTTTCCACCACTTGCTCCAGCGTGATTTCTCCTTTGTGATAAAACTCCAGCATAGCCGTCAGCGAATGCTGCACCATCGGACCTCCGGAAGGCGCCTGAAAATAAGCTCTCGATTTTTCTTCAAAAGTATGCGGCGCATGATCTGTTGCCACCACATCAATCTTACCGTTCAGCAGACTTTCAAACAAAGCCTTCCTGTCGGCAGGTGTTTTAACAGCCGGGTTCCATTTGATAAAATTTCCTTTCCGGGCATAATCTTCATCAGAGAACCATAAATGATGCACACACACCTCAGCGGTAATCTTTTTTTCTTCCAGCGGTAATTTATTATCAAACAGTTCCATCTCCGCCGCTGTGGATAAATGCAGAATATGGAGGCGTGTATTGTTCTTCCGGGCAAGTTTCACTGCTTTTGAAGATGACAGATAGCACGCTTCCGAAGAACGGATCAGCGGATGAATTTCGGCTGTCGCCTCATCTCCGAAACGGGCATGATATTCGGCATAGTTTTTCTGAACTGTTGCCTCATCTTCACAATGAACGGCTACCAGTGTCGGGGCCTTGGAAAATATTCCTTCCAGTGTTTTATCATCATCCACCAGCATATTGCCTGTTGAAGACCCCATAAACACTTTGATACCGCAAACTTTCCGGGGATCCGTTTTAAGTATTTCTTCCAGATTATCGTTGGAGGCCCCCATGTAAAATGAGAAATTGGCCAGCGATTTTTCTGCCGCAGACTGGTATTTTTCTTCCAGAAGTTCCTGTGTCAGTGTGTTCGGAACCGTGTTGGGCATATCCATAAAACTTGTAACACCACCGGCTACAGCCGCTTTACTTTCGGTGTAGATATCGGCTTTGTAGGTAAGGCCCGGGTCGCGGAAATGTACCTGGTCGTCGATAACGCCGGGCAAAAGATAAAGGCCTTCGGCTTCTATCACTTCTACATCTGAAGAAACAGAAATATCCTTCCCTGTCTGTTGAATGATTTCGCCATCAATCAGCACATCTCCCTGAAAGATTTCCCCTTCGTTAACAATATGTGCCTTCCTGATTAATGTTTTCATCATTTGATGACTTTATTGTCATATTGTTTTGACCGGACGAATTTTTCCGAAAGCGCCTCTCATACGTAACTGGATAACGCCTAATATGGCTTCCCTGAAAATACTTTGGTTCATTTTTGATTCGCCTTCAGTACGGTCAGTAAATATAATAGGCACTTCCACTACCTTAAAGCCAAGTTTCACGGCCGTATATTTCATTTCAATCTGAAAGGCATATCCGACAAATTTAATCTTGTCGAGATCAATTGTTTCCAGCACTTTTCTCGACCAGCACACAAATCCTGCCGTCGTATCCATGATTTTCATGCCGGTAACAATACGTACATATTTAGAAGCGTAATAAGACATCAGTACTCTGCCCATCGGCCAGTTGACGACATTCACACCCTTGATGTATCTCGACCCGATAGCCACATCGGCATCCGTATCTTTTAAAGCTTCATACAGACGGCCGAGGTCTTTCGGATTATGAGAGAAGTCGGCATCCATTTCCGTCACGTAATCGTATCCTTTTTCCAGGGCCCACTTAAACCCTGCGATGTAAGCTGTTCCCAGTCCGAGTTTTCCTTTCCGTTCCATAATGAACAGACGGTCTTTAAACTCGTCCATCAATGATTTGACAATGGCTGCCGTGCCATCGGGGCTGTTGTCTTCCACAACCAAAACATCAAAATCTTTTTCAAGGCTGAACACCGCCCTGATGATCTTTTCGATATTCTCTTTTTCGTTATAAGTAGGTATTACTACAAGATTGTCGTTCATGTCTTTATGTAATGTTGCTGCGAAAATAACGTAAACACATTAATTTAATTGACTGATAAACAAAAAAAGTTATCCGCGGATAACTTTTTTTGTTTTTTTGGTTCTTATCTTTCGTAAAGTTTCACATTATCGAGCCGGTAGGACGTTGTCTGGTCAGGATCGCTTCCGATATATCTGAAACCAATGTAGGCTTCTCCCGAATATCCCGAAAGATCTATTTGCCCCGAATTTACCCACTCGTGATCCGGTGTGCTTTGTCCGGCCAGGTTACAATCCAGTTCCGTCCAGGTAGCTGCTCCGATGTTTGTCCCGTCAAAGTCAGTGGAAATAAGCACCGTTAAGCCATCGTGAACCCAGTACGCCTGAGCGTTATCAAATTCAAACACGGGATTTGACATGGCCCCCAGGTTCATCTTAGGTGTGATGAGCCAGCATTCGTTACTTTCTCCCGAATTATAGGATGTTGCCTGAGCATAAAGGTTCTCGTCGAATTCTTTACCCTGCCAGTTGCGGGAGCCTACTGTATTTGTATTCAGCCAACCGGGCAGATTAATATCTTCATAATTTGTCTGGCTTTCGAAGTCTTCGTCTATGGAAGTAACTCCTTCACCGCCACCGCCGCCACCATTGTCGATCAGTACATCATCAATCTGAATAGAAGTGGTTTCGACACCGCTGCCGACATACTTAAAGGCGACACATACATTGCCCGTGTAATCACTTAGCGATATCTCTCCTGATTCCACCCAGGCATAATTATCGTTACTTTCATTGGCCAGGTTAGCCGTTGTTATTTCGGTCCACGTTGCCGTTTCGAAGTTCGTGCCGTCATAATCGATAGAAACAAGGATGGTCAACGGTTGTCCGGAGGTATGCTGCCAGTAGGCCATAGCATTTTTAAAACTCAACACCATATCGCCGCTGGTATTTATCACAGGTGGTGTGATCAGCCATGTTTCCAGATAATCGGCTTCGGAGTTATAACCCGTAGCCTGGGCATATTTATTGGCATCGAACGATTTACCCTGCCATGCCCTGTTGCCTTCAACAACAATATCCGACCATCCGTCAAGATCGACATTTTCATAATCTTCCACGCTATCGAAATGTTCATCCACTCTGGCTACAGGCGGTATCGGGTTACCACCACCGCCACCGCCGGTGTTAATCAAAACATCATCCAACTGAATGGAAGTAGATTCCGTATCGCTGCCCACATATTTAAATGCAATGGCCACATTACCTGTAAAATCAGCTAACGAAATATCACCGGATTCTACCCAATTATAATCACCACTGCCGGCATCTGCCAGTGTCACTTCCAGTTCGGTCCAGTTAGCCGTTTCAAAGTTGGTTCCGTCATAATCCGTTGCAGCCAGTACTGTCAGCGGTTTGTTATCTCCTTCATGGTGCCAGTATGCCATAGCACTTTTGAAACTTAAAATCTTATCTCCCGAAGTGTTGATGACCGGAGGCGTGATCAGCCAGGTTTCTATGGCATCCAGACCGGAATTGTAACCGGTTGCCTGGGCGTATTTATTATCATTGTGTGTTTTTCCCTGCCACATACGTGTTCCGGCAACCACTTCATTGCGCCAACCAGGAATATTAACATTTTCATAGTCTGTGACATCGTTGAAGTATTCTTCCACCGCAGTTACCGGATCAATCGGTTCCCCACCGGTTCCGTCACAGCGTTCACCATCCAGTTTTACTTCGGAAATAGTTCGGATCAACAACTGCGCTTTGCTGTTGTAAGTACCATTGACAGCTACCAGCCAGCCCTTTCCTTCAGGGAGTTTTGTCTCGGCAAAAGTGGCGTAATCACTGGTACGAACTGTAGCAGAATGGCTATTACAATCTTCAAGTGTTCTGTTACCATAATCTCCCGGATCAGCAAAAGCAAGTCCCAGCTCAGTTTCGGTAAACTGCACATCTTCAAGTTTAACAAGTTTTCCGTGCAGATCAGGATCATCCAATTGATCCAGCGTTACCGTTTCGGGTTGTATATGATGATTATTGGCGATAATAATAACATTCGAATCGTTATTTACATTATCCAGCTGGAACATGCCACCGTATTCCGAAAGCACAACACCTTTCAGGTAAATCCTGACACTGTCACCAACACGCAACCCACCCGGTTCGTTCATGTGCAGGTTTACAGCTGTTGTATTATCCTGAACATAAGCGCTTTTATAAATATTACCGGAACTTTCGTCCATAGTAACCACAGCATAAACCGAAGCATCGTAGTTGATCATATAAGCTCCGGAATCAGCAAACATTTGCTTAAGTTGAGCCACTGTATAAACATCTCCTACCGGCAAAGTGCCTACAGGTGGTTTGTCAAAATCATCTTTTACACATGATGCCAGGGAGATCATTAACCCCAGCAAAATAATCATTACTGAATTTTTCATTTTAATATTTCTCATTTTATTTTTTGTTCAAATTACATTCTGAAATAAATATTCAGGAAAAAGTTCCGGCCATAGAGGTAAAAATATTTCGGCGGGAATTTTTCAATATCGTTCGGATTATATCTTAACTGCTCAAATCCGGAAGAGGCATAGCTTGTATTGTTCAGCACGTTGCTGAGGCTGAGTGTAAAACCAACGTAATATTTGTATTTAATCCGCCACGATTTGCCACCGAACAGGTCCATCGTGAAAGCGGAAGGCAATTCTTCCTGAGATAAAAGCTGTTCAAACCTGATATCATCGGCTGAATATCTGCCTGAGGCTTCCTCCGTGCGTCTGTCAGGGTTCGGTTCGATGTATGCGTTGCCGAAATAATTCCCGTTGATACCGATGAACCAGTATTTCGGCGAGTTATATTTAACACCCAGGGCTCCCACGGTCTGCGGCATGCCTCCCACAAAATAATTTTTGAAATAAACTTTTCTATTGTCGTCCATAATTTTGGCATCATTATCACGTGTAATGATCGCCACCGGCCTTGACGTATAAATATACTGTCCCGTTCCAAATACACCGGTCAATGTTACCGTTGGTGTTACATTGGCTTCGATGCCCAGCTCAACACCCATATTTTGTTTATCCACTCCGGTCATATTATAGTTGATAAACGTACGCAGCACGTCGTGGTAAAAACTTCTTGACCAGGCCTGGTCTTTAAATTTCGTATAGTAAAATGTCAGTCGTCCTTTAACAGCCGGTGTACGCAAAATATAACTGATATCACCCGAATAGATAGTTTCGTTTGTCAGGTTTGGAACAACATATTCACGGGTACGTGCCGACACATAAGAATTCCAGAAATAAGGAGCTCGTGTGCCATACATTCCGTTGGCTGTAATATAATTTCTGCCGTTAATTTTATAGGTAGCTCCGCCTTTCAGGCCGTAATTGAAAAATTTCTGTTTCGGGCTGTCACCGTAAGAATTGTCCGGGAAATGGCCGTTACGCATGTGGCCTGTCCTCCAGAATGTTGTATGCGACAAATTCAAACCGACAAAGAAGTCCACTTTACGATAAGTGAATTCGGCCTGTCCGAAACCGCTGTATGTGTTGATATTGGCCGTATAACTATAACCAAACACATCACCGACATGAACAATATTGTTAGGATTATTCAGGTCGCTTTGTGCCTCTCCCGGAAAGTCGAACGGGTCTCCACCGGCATATTTATCAATATCAAGCCAGTATTCGCCACCCAGCAGATCCTCAACGGTTTTATATCTTTTGCCTTTATACCAGTTGAAATCAAGTCCGCCACTCAGCGTGATGTTGTCTTTGATGCTGGAAATAATATGCCAGTCGAACATAATCTGGCTTTTATCGTTTCTCCGGTCTTCGATAATATATTTTGAGCGGTAGCCGGTTACCGTATTGCCTTCAATGCCTTCGGCATCTTTCACCGTAAACAGATATTTGCTGTTGGCAAAATACATGTGGTCGAATTGTATCTGACGTTTTTGTTCGTCTTGCCACAGGTCGGTATAATACTGGAACATTGCCGGATCATCTTTATAGAAACTCGGGAGATAACGGTAATAATCCGGTCGCGGGTCTCCTGCTTCCACCCAGTCGAGTGCTGTCGAGCCTCCCCTGCCGAACCAATAGGATAACGATCCCTGTGCTTTGGTCTTTTTGGAAATGTCACAATAATGCGTAAATGTAATCAGTGGTTGATTATAGTTACTCACACGTGCATTACGTTTTTTTCCGTCCTGATAACCCCAGTAAGGATTATAATAATTATTCCCCGTCAGGTCATAGGCTTCCTGTACCGACACGCCGGCACGGCCTCTTTTATTCGGGGCTGCCATAGCCGTCAGGCTGAAGCTGTGGCCTTTGAACTTTTTCTCAATGCCGATAAAATAGCTCCAGGCATCATAAAAAGTTCCTTCCACATAACCTTCCTGGGCCCAACGACGTGATCCGGAAGCCACAAACGCCCAGCCTTTATTGTTAAGGCCTGTAGCATAGGTAGCCATAACCCTCTGATTATAGCTTCTGTTGGCTGCCGCATACGAAAATTTGAACTGTTTTCTGTAAGATGAAGGCCTGATAGTAATATTGGTCACTCCGCCAACACCGCCGAAATAATCGGAAGATGCCACGATACCTGTTTTCACGTCTTTATTACGCATGGCATCGTTCAGTCCGCCCCAACCCGACCAGTATGCTCTACCGCTTTCCGGGTTATTCAGGGGAACGCCATTCATCAATACTGTCTGGTTTTCCGAATCATATCCTCTGACACGAAATCTTGCCGGGCCAAATGTATAACCCGCTGCCGAAACAAAAACGTCCCGGGATGCCTGGAGCAGTCCCGACATATCCTGTGACCTGTCATCAGCATCTGTGGCTATCTCCGACAGGGTAAAAGTAGGAATATCAATCTGCCCCTCCAGCTTGGTTTCTGTAGTGTCTGTCTGGGCTTTCGCCACTATCAGCAACACCACAAAAGTTGCTCCTAATAAAATTCTCTTCATAATTCTTGGTTCTTCACTAAACAACAATGTCTTCACTCCGGATAACAGGAAACGTCCTGCTACTATTTTCCATAAGTTGAAACGAGCAAAGGTAAATATTCTCATAATATATCCATGACAGATTAAAGAAGGTTGTTTAAAATCTTCTACTTTTGTTCACATCTTTTCTTTATAAAAATGAATTTTATGTCCACATTTAAAAAAATATTCGCCTTTTCGGTAACAACCGCCATTATCCTGACATTATCCATGGCATCACAGGCACAGACGGAGAAACAGTTTCAGATGGCATTGGTTGGTTTTTACAATCTGGAGAACCTTTTTGACACCATTGATGACCCGAATAAAAGGGATGAAGAATTTTTACCCGACGGACAAAACAGGTGGAATACGGAAAAATACATGACCAAGCTGGCCAATATGTCGGAAGTGATTTCCCAAATCGGCAGGGATGATGACCCTGACGGCCTGGCAGTGTTGGGTATTTCAGAGATTGAGAACCGGCAGGTGATCGAAGACCTGATTAACACACCGCTTTTAAAACCTATGGGGTTTAAAATTATTCACTATGACTCTCCGGACAAAAGGGGGGTGGATGTAGGCATGATCTACCGTCCGAAATATCTGGAGGTGACCAACACTAAATCTTACCGCCTAACAATTCCCGGCATGGATCATTTTTACACCCGGGATCAGCTGGTAGTTTCAGGTAAACTGCTCGGCGATGATATCCATTTCATTGTCAACCACTGGCCTTCGCGCAGGGGTGGCGAAAAAGCATCGCGGCCATTACGTAATGCTGCTGCAGCTCTGTCGCGCCACATCGTTGATTCGTTGCTGGCACTTAATCCACAGGCAAAGATTATTGTGATGGGCGACCTGAATGATCAACCGACAAATGAAAGTGTCCTGAAGATCATGAATGCCAAAGGCAACAAGGATAAGCTGAAAGACGGTGAATTTTACAACCCCATGTACAAACTTTACAAACAGGGGATTGGCAGCGGAGCCTGGCGTGACACATGGAGTTTATTCGACCAGACGTTGTTATCACAAGGATTGTTAGGCAAAGATTACTCGACTTACAAATACTACGGAGTTCGCATCTTCAATAAATCATTCCTGAAACAAAAAGAAGGAAGATACAAAGGATATCCTTACCGGACTTTTGCCGGCGGCACCTGGATGGGCGGTTACAGCGACCACTTTCCGGTGTATGTAATACTGATCAGGGAAGTAAAATAACAAAATGGCTTTTCGGGTTAAATTTACAAAACAGCAGAAAGCTTGTTAATCGCTTCTTTGACCGTTGTCACTTTTTCGAACCGCAGGATCAGTTTATCGTTGCGTTCTTTCATTGCCACCTGTTTGGGATGCGCCTGAATATACTGTAACACCTTACCAAAAATCTCAGACTGGAAATAGGGAGAATCCTCTCCGGCAGCAAAAGTGGCCGTCATGTTACCGTATTTAAGCGTTAATTTTTCAAACCCCAGTGTGCCGCCAATCCACCGTAAACGGATGGCCTGCAACAGATCGGATGTTTCGTCGGGTAATGGCCCGAAACGGTCTTTCAGATGTTTTTCAAAGGCCTGTAAATTCTCCTCTGTCTCAATACTGTCCAATTCCTTATACAGGTTCAACCGTTCCTGAACGGTGGAGACATAATATTCGGGGATAAGCAACTCCAGATCGGTTTCCAGCTGGCAGTCGGCAGCAAATTTTTTCTCCATTTGTTCTTTGGCAAACAACTCTTTAAATTCGCTTTCTTTTAATTCGGCCATAGCCTCATCCAGGATCTTACGGTACATTTCGATACCTATTTCCGAAATAAATCCGCTCTGTTCGGCGCCGAGAATATTACCGGCACCCCGGATGTCAAGATCACGCATGGCAATGTTAAACCCGCTACCCAGATCGGCGAACTCAGAAATAGCCTGCAAGCGTTTTCTGGCTTCAGCAGTTAAAGTTGCCAATGGCGGGCTCATTAGATAGCAAAAAGCTTTTTTATTGGAACGCCCTACCCGTCCGCGCAACTGGTGTAAATCACTTAACCCGTAGTTATGCGCATCGTTAATAATAATTGTGTTGGCGTTGGGAATATCCAGGCCCGATTCAATGATGGTGGTAGCCAGCAATACATCGTAATTACCGTCGATAAAGTCTATCATCACCTGCTCCAGCCTGGCCCCTTCCATCTGGCCGTGGGCCACGCCAATCCTGACGCCGGGCACAAATCGTTTCAGCATATCGTACACCTCCATGATGTTCTGCACCCTGTTGTGGACAAAAAACACCTGGCCACCACGGGAAACCTCATAAGTAATGGCCTCACGGATGACCTCTTCACCAAAAGAACGTAATTCCGTCTGCACGGGATAACGGTTAGGGGGCGGCGTGTTGATGATGGACAGGTCGCGGGCGCCCATCAGAGAAAATTGTAATGTTCGCGGTATGGGTGTTGCCGTGAGCGTAAGCGTGTCAATATTTGCCCGTATCTTGCGCAGCTTCTCTTTGGCTGCCACTCCGAATTTCTGTTCTTCGTCAATAATGTAAAGTCCGAGGTCTTTAAACTCAATGTCTTTACTGAGCAAACGATGTGTACCGATCAGGATGTCAATTTTACCCTCTTTCAGCTTTTGCAGTGTTTCTTTGATCTTTTTCGTGCTTTTGAACCTGTTGATATAATCCACCGTAACCGGGAAATCTTTCAACCGTTCCGAGAATGTTTTGTAATGCTGCAGTGCCAGAATAGTCGTAGGCACAAGTACAGCCACCTGTTTGCTGTCGTTCACAGCTTTGAATGCCGCCCTGATAGCCACTTCCGTTTTTCCAAATCCTACATCGCCACAAACCAGCCTGTCCATCGGAAAAGGAGACTCCATGTCTTTTTTTAAATCTTGTGTGGCTTTCATCTGGTCGGGCGTATCCTCATAAATAAACGAGGCCTCCAGTTCATTCTGCAAATAAGTGTCGGGCATAAACGAAAAACCTTTGGCTGCTTTTCGTTCGGCATATAATTTAATCAGATCGCGGGCAATGTCTTTGACCCTTTTTTTGGTCTTCGATTTGAGTTTGTTCCAGGCATTCGATCCCAGTTTGTTTAGCACCGGAGGCGTTCCTTCTTTACCAACATATTTGGCAATACGGTGAAGTGAATGTATGCTTACATACAACAAGTCGTTGTTTTTATAGATCAGGCGAATGGCTTCCTGCTTCCGCCCGTTGTTGTCAATGATCTGCAGGCCGTCGAACTTACCCACTCCATGATCAATATGGGTGATATAATCTCCGGGTTTCAGGTCATACAACTCTTTGATCGTTAAAGCTTCTTTCCTGCCGAAACCTTCCCTCAAATGGAATTTATGATAACGGTCGAATATCTGGTGGTCTGTGTAGCAGAGCAATTTTAATTCCCGGTCTATAAACCCCTCACTCAAACTTAAAGTTACCGGTTTGAACAGCTCCTTCCCTTCCGAGACATCCTTAACCTGAATGTCTTCAAAAATAGTATACAGCCGTTCGGTTTGTTTCGGATTGTCAGACAGGATGTAATTTGTATAACCTTCCTTCAGCCTTTCCGCCAGATCGTCAATCAGAAAATCAAATTTCTTGTTGAACACGGGTTGTGGTAAATGATCGAAACTGATGGCTGTTTTTGTCTTAAAATAATCAACGTTGCCGAATTCAAGCGTTTTAAACGTTTCTATCTGTTTCAGAAATTCATCACCTTTGATGAACAGAGTTTCCGGACTTGCCTGTTCCAGTTCTTCGCCGAAACGTTCAAATGTATCAGATGCTTTTTTAAACTCCTTGTCAATTCTGTCGGCCGTAAAAGCCACATCGTGCAGCCACCAAACTGACCGGGGCTGCATATAATGAAGGATGCTTACCCGGTCCTCCTGTAATGTTCTGTCCTGCACGTTAGGCAGTAAACTGATCCGGTTCATGCTTTGGATTGACAGCTGGCTGACAGGATCAAACGTTCTGATGGACTCAACCTCTTCACCGAAGAATTCTATCCGGTAAGGATGGTCGTTGGAATACGAAAACACGTCCACGATTCCGCCCCTCAGGGCAAACTGTCCCGGTTCGGCAACAAATTCGACACTTTCAAAACCGAATTCTACCAGTACGTCACACAGAAATTCCAATCCCACTTGTTCTCCCTGCTTCAGCTTGATGATATTCTTGGTCAGATAGGTTTTGGTGATCACTTTTTCTGCCAGGGCTTCAGGATAAGAAACAATGATGGTTTTCCTGTCACCGGTCATCAACCGTTTGAGCACCTCTGTACGCGACAATTGATAGGCTCTGTCGGGATTTTCCGGTTCGTAAGGCCGTTTATAGGAAGTGGGATAAAACAACACCCGTTTTTTTTGCACATCCGTTTCGGCCTCCCCGAAAAGATTTTCCAGATCGTTATAAAAATAAGCGGCCTGCTCTTTGTCAGGCAATACGACAAAATGTTGCTGTTTTCCGGCTTTTTCAAACAGTGCAGCTACGGTCAGTGCTACGGCGGAACCGGCCAGTCCTTTAACCCGTATATGTTGCTCCTGTCCGGAAAGAAAAATATCCAGTTCTTCCAGACGGGGATGCTCTTTATATCGTTCTAAAAGTGATATCTGCTTCAAAATGATACCTGCTGTGCGGGTTTAACAATCCGCAAATATACTATGTCTTGACACACCAACGTTTATCAGTAAACAAAAGAACAGCTGTTTACTAATAACCAGTTTTGTACCTTTGCACTGATTTTAAAACTATTGTCCAACACGACATGAAGAAAAAGAATAACTCTTTATACACAACTTCCGAACTGGAAGAACAATTGAAATATTTACAATTGCTTTCAGAAAAGTTTCCGAACATACAGGTAGCCAGCACCGAGATCATCAACCTGGAAGCCATTCTGAACCTGCCCAAAGGCACAGAACATTTTCTGACCGATATCCACGGTGAATATGAAACTTTCAGCCATGTCTTGGCCAATGCCTCAGGTGTGGTACGCCGCAAGATTGATGAGGTTTTCGGAAAAACACTGCGACTGAAAGACAAAAAATCTCTGGCCGCACTCATTTACTATCCGAAAGAAAAACTTGATCTTATTCTGAAGAACGAAGATGATCCTCATGAATGGTTTGCCATCACCTTGCAACGTCTCAGCGATGTAGCCCGTTCGGCTGCTTCCAAATATACACGGTCGAAAGTAAGGAAACTGATGCCCAAAGATTTTGCTTACATCATTGACGAGTTGCTGAACGAAAGCGGTGAAGGCAAAGAAGAGTATTTTGAAGCCATTATCAATACCATTATCAAGGTGGACAGGGCCGAAGCATTTATCATAGCTATGTGCCGGTTTATCCAACGGTTATTGATTGACCGGCTACACATCATCGGCGATATATTCGACCGGGGCCCTTATGCTGAAAAGGTGATGGACCGCCTGGAAGATTATCTCTCCGTGGACATTCAATGGGGAAACCACGATATCATCTGGATGGGAGCCGCCGCCGGTAGCCGTGTTCTCGTTGCTAACGTTATCCGCATTTCGCTGAGGTATCAAAATCTTGACACACTGGAAGATGCTTACGGTATCAACATGCTTCCGCTGGCTACTTTCGCCATGCGCACTTATAAAGATGACCCCTGTGAACAGTTCAAACTGAAAACCGACGATCCCGTCAGGGAAAACAAAATGCTGATGCAGATGCATAAGGCCATTTCCATCATCCAGTTTAAACTGGAAGGGCAGATTATCAAAAACAATCCGCATTTTGAGATGAATGACCGTCTGTTGCTGGATAAGATCAATCACAAAAAAGAGACTATAAAAATTGACGGCAAAGATTATCCGTTGCTCGACAACAACTTCCCCACTATTGACCCGAAAGATCCGTACAAACTCACGGAAGAGGAAGAGGAGGTGATTGAAAAACTGACTAAAAGTTTTGTCAACAGCAAACGACTGCAGCGGCATGTGGATTTCCTGTTTTCCAACGGAAGTATGTATCTGACATATAATTCCAATTTGCTGTATCACGGCTGTATCCCCATGACAGACAACGGAGATTTTGAAGCATTCGAAATTGAAGGTTCAGCTTATAAGGGTAAAGCGCTGTGTGATCATTTTGAAAGGGTAGCCCGGAAAGCTTATGCCCGGCGATTGTTCGACCATAACAAAAACAACGGCAGCCTTGACTATATGTGGTACTTATGGTGCGGCAAATCCTCACCCTTGTTCGGCAAAATGAAAATGACCACCTTTGAGAGATATTTCATTGATGACAAACTGCTGCACAAAGAAGAACGAAATCCATATTACAGCCTGGTTTACAATAATGAAAAATATTGTGACAGAATTCTGGAAGAATTTGACCTTAATCCTAAAAAATCGCATATCGTCAACGGCCATGTCCCGGTGAAAGTGAAAAAAGGAGAAAGTCCTATCAAAGCCAACGGCAAATTGTTTGTTATTGACGGCGGCATGTCCATTCCTTACCAAAAAGTGACAGGCGTTGCCGGATATACATTGATTTACAACTCATACGGGCTTGTGTTGGTGGAACATCAGCATTTTGACTCAAAGACAAAAGCCGTTGAAGAAGACAAGGACATTATTTCCGACCGGATATTCATAGAAGCCAATGCCAAGCGGAAACGGGTGGCCGATACCGATATTGGAAAACAACTACGGGATCAGATTAACGACCTGCAAATGCTGCTGGCAGCTTTCAGGAAAGGATTAATTAAAGAAACTCTTTAAACACGATATATGCCCAGGATATTCAAATTCGGAGGTGCATTGATTAAAGACGGGGAAGGTATCCGCCAGGTAACTTCCATTATCAGGCCTTATGTACAGGAACCGCTAATCATAGTGGTTTCGGCCATGGGAAAAACCACCAATGCTCTTGAAGAAATCCTGCAACTGGCTTTTAACAAAAAGGAAACCGAACTCCACCAGGCGATCAGCCGCTTAAAAAAACAACACGAACAGGTTATTGACGGCCTTTTTAAAAACGACACCTCCTGCAAAGACAAACTCTCTTTGCTTTTTGAAGCGCTGAAAAAAGAACTGAATTCCCCCGGGGTTGACAAATACGAAGCTTACGATCGAATTGTCGGTTTCGGCGAACGGATGTCAAGTATGATACTACACGACTTTTTTCTCTCTGAAGGATTATCCTGCGAAAGGGTGGAAGCCGGTAAGATCATTGCTACTGACAGCAATTTCACCTCCGCCAATGTAGACTGGAAGAAAACGGAAGAGCTTGTCAGAAAACACACTACTACCATATTCAACCGCGGTAGTTTTATGCTCACCGAAGGTTTTACGGGGGCAGACATTTCCGGCCATCCAACCACATTGGGACGCGAAGGTTCCGACTTTACGGCAGCCATTCTGGCTTATGTGCTTGATGCCAAGGAAGTGACAATATGGAAAGACGTTCCAGGACTGATGAACGCCGACCCCAACCGGTTTGACGACAGCATTAAACTGGATGGAATTTCTTATCGCGAAGCCATTGAGCTGGCTTTTTACGGAGCTTCGGTCATCCATCCCAAAACCATTCAGCCGTTGCAGAAGAAAAACATCCCGTTATTTGTCAGGCCGTTTCGTTCACCGGAAAACAAGCCCTCTGTTATTTCCTACGACGGTTCAATGGATGACAAAACCCCCAAAATCATTGTAAAAGACAATCAGGTGCTGCTCAGCATTCAGTCGAAAAACCTGGATTTTATTGCCGAAGATCACCTGACCACAATTTTCGAGACTTTCAGCAGGCACAAGATCCATATCAACCTGATGCAACACTCGGCTGTTAGTTTTTCCGTATGTTTCGATTACCGTCAAAACAAACTGGAAGGTTTGCTCCATGATCTGAAAACAGAATTCCCTTTCAAATACAATACGGGCCTGCAATTAATTACCGTCAGGCACTACACGGAGGGTATTATCAAAAAACTTCTGGAGAACAGACAGGTTTTCCTGGAGCAAAAAAGCCGGTCCGTTTTTCAGGTACTGGTCAGGTAGCTTAACCGCCCGAAAACGTTTTAGTCAAACTGTTTTATATTCTTCTAACCAATATCTCAAGATTATTCCAATATCTTTCCAAAGCCATTAATTGAAACGTTTAAATGCCAAATTTTGATGTACATTTGCATGTAATAAAATTTAAAATTCATGAAAGAATCTATAGCTATACTTTGCGGCGGCGGCCCGGCACCGGGTATTAATTCAGTCATCAGTTCGGTGGCCATTGTTTTTCTGAAAGCAGGATACCGGGTGATCGGAATTCATGAAGGATATAAAGGGTTGTTTGCCAATAATCCCGAATTACAGGAGATTGATTTCAGGTTTGCCGACGACATCCACAAAAGAGGGGGGTCAGCTTTACAGATGAGCCGTTTCAAACCTAAAGACAGTGATTTCAGTACAAAATTCTTTACGGAGAACAATGTTCAGTTACTCGTTACAATCGGTGGTGACGACACGGCCTCAACGGCCAACCGTATTTCCAAATATCTGAAGGAACACGATGTCAGCATCCAGAACATTCATGTGCCGAAAACCATTGACAACGATCTGCCCCTGCCGGAAGACACACCCACATTTGGCTATCAGTCGGCCAAACAGGAAGGTGTTCGTATAGCACAAACCATTTACGAAGATGCCCGCACCAGCGGTAACTGGTTCATTGTTTCGGCCATGGGCCGCGAAGCAGGACACCTGGCTTTCGGTATCGGTGCCGCTACCCACTCGCCCATGATCGTAATTCCGGAAATGTTTTACAACACAGACGTAACTTTTGATCATATTATCAATCTCATTATTTCTGCCATTGTTAAACGGAAAGTTTTAGGTATTGATTACGGTGTGGCCATCGTCAGTGAAGGAGTTTTCCATTTTATGAGTGATGAGGAGATTGAAAATTCAGGTATTAATTTCACATACGACGAACACGGCCATCCGGAATTGGGCAATGTCAGCAAAGCACACATTTTCAACATTCTGTTGCAGCAGAAACTGAAAGAACTCGGCATTAAGGTTAAGAGCCGTCCGGTAGAGCTGGGTTACGAGTTACGTTGCGTGATGCCTTCGGCTTACGACCTGGTTTATTGCGGCATGCTTGGCTACGGAGTGAAAAAACTGTTTGATGAAGGACGTACAGGTTGTATGGTAACAGCTTCTCCTGCGGGAAAAATCTCTCCCCTCTATCTTGAGGATGTGGAAGACGAACACGGAAAAATTAAACCGCGCCTGGTCAATATGGAAGGAGCCAAAGCCAAACTGATTTTCGAACACGGTCTTCAGTTCCTCGAACCGGGCGATTACGAAGAAGCCAAAACTTATTTGGATGACCCGAAAGCTTACGATCTCAGGGAAATTCTGAAGTGGTAAAAAAATCCTTATCCGGGGGTTCTAAAAGGATAGTTTTCTGATTTTTTTCACAATGGTCATGGCCAGTTTATAGTTGGATTCAACCGTCAGGCCGGCTATGTGCGGGGATAAAATAACATTTTGCATTTGCGTTAGTTTTCGAAATACTTCGGAGAGGTTTTTCGTATGAATGTTTTCAAATGACAGCCCTTCATATTCCAGCACATCCAGGCAGGCGCCTGACACTTTCCCCTCTTCAAGAGCAGCCACCAGATCAATAGTGTGGACAACTTTACCACGCGAAGTATTTATCAGACAAAAAGGCTTGCGAAACCGGCCGATAAAATCTTTATTTACCAGATATGTTGTTTCTTCCGTCAAGGGTACGTGCAAGCTGACCACATCACATTGTTCGTACAAAGTATCCATCGCACTTTCCTGCACATATTCATCCGAAAAACCTGTTTTATATTTGTCATACGCCAGTACCTGCACGCCAAAACCGCTTAGCCTACGGGCAAAAGCACCACCTGTATTACCATATCCGATAATCCCGACGGTTTTTCCTCCGAGTTCCATTCCCCTGTTTTTTTCCCTTTCCCAAATCCCCCGCCGTACTTCCCTGTCGGCTGTCAGCAAATTATTCCATAAAGCCAACAGCATCCCCACAGCCTGCTCTCCCACGGCATCCCTGTTTCCTTCCGGAGCATTCAGGCAGACAATTCCGTGTTTTCCGGCATAATCAACATCAATATTCTCCATCCCCGCTCCCACTCTGGCGATAAACTTCAACCGGTCGGCCACCGACAAAAAATCTTCGTCCAGTTTAATCCTGCTCCTGATGACGACACCTGTGTAACCTCCGATAATCTTTTTAAAATCATCCCTGCCATATCCGGGGAAACTGTCGCACTGCCAGCCGTCCCGTGTCAGCTCTTCTTTTAAGACCGGATGCACTGTATCAATAAACAATATTTTTTTGTCTGTTATACCCATCAGAAATTACAACCTTTTTGAAGCCCTGTATACCTTTCGGCCCCGGCATGCATTTCAGTATGAAAAAAATTGATGTACATTTGTGTTCGTAAAACCAGCCTGTAAAGTTACAAGGTTCTGCAGACACCTTGTGATAAATTGCAAGTTTGTTTGAGAAAAAAGCATAATTTAGTTACTTATTTCAATCAATACAAAGAGGGTAGATGTGGCAATTTCTTGTTAGGTTTATTTTAAGGAACCGTATTGCAATTCTTATAGTTGTCGGGCTTTTCACCATTTTTATGGGTTATAAAGCCAGCCAGATAAAGATGTCGTATGAGATGGCACGTATGCTGCCGGAAGATAATCCGACCACCATTGAATATGAAAATTTCAAAAAGCAATTCGGACAGGACGGCAGTGTCATATTTGTGGCCATTCAGGATCCTGATTTGTTTACCCTAAGTCATTTTGATGCCTGGTATGATCTCAGCAACGACGTACTGAAAATGCACGGCGTACAGGAAGTTGTTTCCGTAGCCAGACTTTATAACCTGATTAGAAACGACAGCCTGAAAAAGTTTGACTTTCTTCCCATAGTTCCAGAAAGGCCAAAAGATCAGCAAACTGTTGACTCCATCAGAAAGGTTATTTACAACCTGCCGTTGTATGACGGAAGGCTTTTCAACAAAAAGACGGATGTCAGCCTGATGATGATTACCCTTACGAAAGACATTCTGAATTCCAAAGCCAGAATTCAACTCATCAAAGATCTGAAAGCCAGAATTGACCAATACGGGGAGCAATATAACATTGATATCAAATATTCGGGTCTTCCTTACATCCGGACAGTAACATCAAAAAAGATACAGGAGGAGTTGCTGTTTTTTGTCTTTCTGTCACTCGTCATCACATCCCTGTTACTGTTTTTCCTTTTCAGGTCAATCAGAGCCGTAGTTCTGGCTATGACTGTAGTGGTTATTGCCGTAATCTGGGTTCTGGGCTTTATTGTTCTGTTTGGCTATAAAATCACTATTCTGACAGGTATTTTACCTCCGCTTTTGATTGTTATAACCGTTGAGAATTCCATCTTTTTGCTCAACAAATATCTGAGTGAATACCGTGACCACGGAAATAAAATAAAAGCGTTGTCGCGTATGATCTCAAGGATTGGAAATGCCAATCTGTTAACCAACTCCACTACGGCTGCCGGTTTTGCCGCTTTTACTATCACAAGTAACCAGTTATTGGTTGAATTCGGCATCATCGCTTCTATCAATATTTTTGCCACTTATTTGCTAACACTTTTTATCCTGCCCATTCTGTTCAGCTTCTTCCCCGTGCCGAAACCCAAACATATGAAGCATCTGGAAAGCGGGGTCATCAGCCATATTATCGAACATGTTTTAAAGATTGTTCAAAATCGAAGAACCGTTATTTACATTGTTACTATAATATTTGTTTTAATAGGCATTTACGGTATCACCCAATTAAAGACCACCGGAAACATCGTTGACGACATTTCCAAGAAGGACAAACTGTACAAAGACATGATCTTCATGGAGCAAAACTTTAACGGTGTAATGCCTTTGGAGATATCAATAGATACGAAGAAAAAACGAGGCATTATGCGCCTGTCGTTTCTCCGGAAACTGAATCAGTTACAAGACACATTGGCTACCTATCCCGAATTTTCAAAACCGCTTTCGGTTGTGGAAGTTGTCAAAGCAGCCAAACAGGCTTTTTACAGAGGCAACCCGAAAATGTATTCTTTACCCAATAACCAGGAAAAGAATTTTATTTTGTCGTATGTCCCGCAGTTAAAATCTGATAAAGGTCCCGGTAAAAAGTCCATTCTTGATGCCTTTGTAGATTCAACATATTCAAAAACACGTATTTCCATTCAAATGGCCAATATCGGAACAAATGATATTGAACGAATCCTGAGTAGCCTGAGGCCGAAAGTGGACACCATCTTTCCGCCTTCGAAATACGATGTCCACCTGACGGGAACAAGTGTTGTTTTTCTTAAAGGAACGAATTACCTGGTAAAAAACCTGTTCATGAGCCTGGCCCTGGCCGTGGTTATCATTACCATATTAATGGCCCTGATTTTTTCTTCAGCCCGGATGATTTTCATATCGTTAATTCCGAATATCATCCCGCAGGTATTAACAGCCGGCATGATGGGCCTTTTCGACATTTCCATCAAACCATCCACTATTCTGATCTTCAGTATTGCATTGGGAATCAGTGTTGACAACACAATTCATTATTTATCGCGCTACAGGCTTCACCTGAAAAACACAAACTGGAATGTCAGGGAATCCATCCTGGCTGCTTTAAAAGAAACCGGATACAGTATGATTTATTCGGCCATAGTTTTATTCTTCGGTTTTCTGATTTTTACTCTGTCATCATTCGGTGGTACAGAGGCTTTGGGATATCTGGTTTCGTTCACTTTAGTGGTGGCTTTACTGTCTAATCTGTTCGTATTGCCATCCTTATTGCTGACACTGGATAAGAAAGTGCTGACTAAATCGTTTAAAGAACCGTACCTTGAAGTATTTGACGAAGAAGAAGACATAGAGCTCGACAAACTGATTGTTGAAGAGCTGGAACATAAAAAGACAACTAAAGATAAATACACAAAAATATAAACACTCATGAAAGGAATTGTTCTGGCCGGAGGTGCCGGTACACGGTTACATCCACTCACTATCGCCGTGAGCAAACAATTAATGCCTGTTTATGACAAACCGATGATCTATTACCCGATATCGGTATTACTGATGGCAGGCATACGTGAGATTCTTATCATTTCTACGCCGGAAGATCTGCCCAATTTCAGAAAGTTGCTTGGTGACGGTTCCCGTATCGGATGCCGTTTTGAATATAAAGTACAGGAGGTTCCCAACGGTCTGGCTCAGGCTTTCGTGCTGGGAGAAGAATTTATCGGCCGGGATAAAGTGTCTTTGATTTTAGGAGACAATATTTTTTACGGACAGGGGCTAACCGATTTGCTGGCCACGTGCACCGATCCGGATGGCGGTATGGTGTTTGCCTATCATGTCAAAGATCCGAAACGTTACGGAGTGGTAGAATTCGATGAAGAGCTAAGAGCTATCTCGATTGAAGAAAAGCCGGAACATCCCAAATCCAATTTTGCAGTACCGGGGCTATATTTTTATGATAACACGGTTGTTGAGATAGCCAAAAATCTTAAGCCAAGTGCCCGCGGTGAATATGAAATAACCGATGTCAACAAATACTATCTCGAAGAAGGGAAGTTAAAAGTGGGCGTTCTCGGCCGTGGCACAGCCTGGCTGGACACAGGCACGTTCTCCTCGCTGATACAGGCCTCTCAATTTGTTGAGGTGATTGAAGACAGGCAGGGCTTAAAAATCGGTTGTATTGAAGAAATAGCCTTCCACAATGGTTTCATTGATGTGGAACAACTGAAAAAAATCGCTGAACCTCTATTAAAAAGCGGTTACGGAGAATATCTCCTTAATTTAATCAATTAACATTCATTCTGATTATTTTTTGAAGCATGGGCAGCTACGAAGATCTATTAAAATTTTTTGAAGCCAGGCTGGAACAGCAGGCATTCAGTCATAAACCGGAAGAATTGTATGCACCGATAGAATATACCGTCAATTTGAAAGGTAAAAGGATCAGACCTATTTTAACCCTGATGTCCTGTGAACTATTTGGCGGGGATAAGGAAGAAGGTGTCTCACAGGCCATGGCCATAGAGTTATTCCACAATTTTACGCTGATCCACGATGACATCATGGATAATGCCCCCATCAGAAGGGGAAAAGAAACCGTTTTTAAGAAATGGGGAGAGAATATTGCCATTCTTTCGGGTGATACGCTGTTTGCCCTGGCTTATCAATATGCCCAGCAGGCACGTACAGAAATTCTTCCGAAAACCCTTGCCGTATTCAGCAAAACGGCCATTGAGGTATGTGAAGGGCAGCAATACGACCTGAACTACGAGAATGACAATGATGTTTCCGTAGACGAATACATCGAAATGATCAGGCTGAAAACGGCCGTGCTTTTCGGGGCCAGCCTGAAGATAGGCGCTTTAGTAGGCGGAGCTACGGAAGAAGAAGCAGACAAGTTGTATGATTTCGGTATTAACATCGGTCTGGGGTTTCAGCTGAAAGACGATTTGCTGGATGCTTTCGGAGATGAAGAAATCTTTGGTAAGAAAACCGGCGGTGATATCATTACCAATAAAAAAACATTCCTCTATTTGAAAGCCATTGAGGTAGCTGATGAAAAAACAAGGGAAGAGCTGGTTTCTTTATACAACACAACAGACGTTGCTGATGATTATAAAACCAACCGTGTTAAAGAGATATTCACGCAATTATATGTTGACAAGGCTGTTAATGATAAAATTGATGCTTATTTTGAGTCCGGGATGAAGATCTTACAGGAAATTCGCATTGAAAACGACAACAAAAAAATCCTTATAGACGTTGCCCGCCGGATGATTGACAGGGAAAAGTAATCACTCTTTTGTCAGTTGTTCCAGTTCCAGGTTCAGATGTTCCCAAGTGACATAAATTTCTTCAAGGTCTTTGCTCAGCCGGTCATGTTCCTGATACAATACTCCTGATTTCATCTCTTCGGCATATGTGTCAGGATCGGCCAGTTTCAGATTAAGTTGTTCCAATTGCTGTTCCAGGCCGGCCGCTTTATCTTCTGCCTCTTTGATTTTACGCTCCAGTTTACGTTTCTTCCTTTCAAATTCTTTTTTCTGTTCCCATCTCAGTTTCGTATCACTTATCTTCTTTTCCGTAGTCACGGACTTTTGCTCCTGGCTGTTCAGTTCTTTCAGGTCTTCCAGTTTACGCTTTTCCAGATATTCAAAAATATCGCCCCTGTATTCTTTAATGCCTTTATTTCTGAATTCATAAACTTTTGAGGTCAGCCCCTGAAGAAAATCCCTGTCGTGTGATACAATAATCATCGTGCCTGTAAACTGGAGCAAGGCATTTTTCAGGATATCCTTTGAGCGCATATCCAGATGATTAGTAGGCTCGTCCAGTAATAAAAAGTTAGCCGGTACCAGAAGGAGTTTGGCCAGTGCGAGCCGTGACTTCTCGCCACCTGAAAGCACTTTTACTTTTTTATCAATATCATCACCCTGGAAAAGAAAAGCACCTAACATGGCTTTTAATCGTGAGCGGACATCTCCGACGGCTACTTCATCTACTGTTTCGAAGACAGTTTTTTCCGGATCCAGCATTTCCCATTGATCCTGTGCAAAATAACCTGTTACGACATTATATCCCAGTTTCACCTCCCCTTCATGATCCAAAACCCCGGCAATTATTTTAGCCATTGTCGTTTTACCTTCTCCGTTTCTGCCAACAAAAGCCACTCTTTCGCCTTTGAGAATTTCAAAATTGATCATTTTCAGCACCTGGTTATCGCTATAGCTCTTGCTAACCTTTCTGCATTCAACGGTAATCTTTCCGCTATGTGGCGCCGGAGGAAAAGTAAAATGTATGGCAGATTTGTCCATGTCGTCTACTTCCATCCGATCCATCTTTTCCAGGCGCGTAATTCGTGACTGTACCTGCCGGGCTTTGGTGTTTTTATACCGGAACCGCTCAATGAACCGTTCGATCTGCCTTATTTCTGCCTGCTGGTTACTATATGCCGCCTTTTGTTGTAAGATCCGTTCCTCCCGTAATTGTATGTATTTTGAATAAGGCACCTTATAATCGTAAACTTTTCCGTTACTTATTTCAATGGTTCTTGTTGTAATGTTGTCCAGCAAAGCCCTGTCGTGCGACACAACCAGCACAGAACCATAATAGCTTTTCAGGAACTCTTCAAGCCACTGGATAGACTCAATATCAAGATGATTGGTTGGCTCATCCAACAGCAACAAAGAAGGCTTTAACAAAAGTAATTTGGCAATCTCAACACGCATCTGCCAGCCAAAGCTGAATTCGGTTAAGGAACGGCTCAAATCTTCCGGCCTGAAACCAAGCCCGAACAAAACCTTTTCAGTCTTAGCAATCAACTTTTCAGGTTCATACAACAACAGTCTGTGATTTAACTCATCCAGTTCCAGCAATAATTTATGATATGAATCCGTATGATAATCTTTCCGGTTCCTGATTTCTTCCGTTAAACCATCAATTCTGTTTTTCAACTCATGTATAAACCTGAAAGCCTCAAGAGCCTCTTCTTTGATTGTTTTTTGGCTTGTAATCAACTTTTCCTGCGGTAAATATCCGATGGTCATTTCTTTAGGATAAGAAATATCGCCAACATCCGGCTTAACTTCTCCTGAAATGATTTTTAACAATGTTGTTTTTCCCGAACCATTCTTCCCGGCAAGCCCCACACATTCCTTCTCATTCAGATTAAATGAAACCCCTGAAAATAGTGGTTCTCCTCCAAATTCTTTCTTTATGTTATTAATAGAAATCACCTGCCAAAAATAGGATAAAAAGCCAAACCGGCAGACAGGTTTCCCTTACGGTCAGATAAGATGAGCATAAAAAAAGGGCTGCCCTTGCAGGCAGCCCTTTGTGTTGTATGAAGTCGGTTTAGTAACCTAAACTATCTTGCTACGGCAAAACGTTTGGTGACTATTCCGCTTTCTGTCTCTATACGTACTATATAGATACCTGATTCATAGTTCGTCGTGTTCAGAACCACTTTGTTCTGATTCAACTCCCTGTTGTCAATCAGCTGACCTACATAGTTAACTATTGTAATACGAGTCATCTCTTCGCTTGAGCTGATTGTTACCTGGTCCCTTGCAGGGTTCGGGTATACAACCGTCTCTGCTGCCAGCGGATTGTCAATGCCCGTTACGTATACACATACGTAATCTGCATCTTCCTCCGGTGTCAGTGCAAAGTCTGATTCACACTCGTCGGTCTCGCTCTGATATACTGCTGTTACTTTGTAGCAGTAGGTAGCGATATCAACATCCGTGTCGTAGTAACTGTATTCTGTTACTCCGGCTTCGGCATCGGTCGTGCCAATCAACTCGTAGTTGTCTTCACCTTCATTACTCCTGTATACGTTGAAGTGATCCAGCATACGGTCTGAAGGACGTACAGCCATTGAGTGTGCCTGATTTTCTGCACTGGCTTTTACAGCCTTGAGCTCGCTACCATTCTGGTTCATGGCTACAGAACTTACGATCGGCTCGAAATGATTCGGCATAGCCGATACAGGATCCGATACAAAGGTCTCTATTAACCATCCGTATGGCAGGTAGTTGCTCAAGTGATCCCAGGCTCCGTTCAGATATACCAGGTCGCTGTTCAGATCGCCTGTGAAATCCTGTGCTCCGCATGGACCGTCAGGACCAAAGTCGTAACCACTTACCGTGTAACCTAACTTGTAGGTCTTGCTGGCATCAATCGTTACAGGTGTATTGAACGTTACTTCGTTCCAGTCGTTAGCCGTAATGGCACCGGCATCTTCTTCAAGGATCAGATTGTCGTCTTCCCATACCTGAACTACAGCTGTACCTACTACAGCTACTCCGTAGTAATACCTGATTTTGCTGAATTCCATGCCATCATAAGCTCCCAAGTCTTCAGGATCCCACTCTATAGCAGCAGTGATCGGTGATAAATCACCCAGACCAATACCAGCCATATAAGGGCCTTCTACATAAGAAATCCAGGTGCCGTTAGCCTGTGGAGGCTCTGCCTGCCAGTTGATCATGGCACCCCACTCTTCTCCCGAAGTCCACAGATATTCACCTGTCAGATCCGTCGGTGCGGCACATGTGCGATATACACAGATATTATCTACGTTCCAGTTGATCACGTCGAAGCTGTTAGCTCCTGAAGCAGTGAAACGTACTATAAATACATTGTGCATGGCCAGGTTGCTGATGTCCAAATGATTGTTCATATAATCGAAGCTGCCGTCAGCATTACTGAACGAGGCTACCTCCATCCAGTCAAGTCCGTTATAAACTTCCACAGTCATCATTTCGTCGCCCGTTGTGTTACGGTCAAGCAAAGCAATGTCAAAGTCTAACCAGATGTTTCCTTCTGTGATCATATCAGCATTGAACGGCTGACTTGTCAGGCTTGATG
>Ga0256913_10000235_pt1 | contig 27594 bp, 23 predicted proteins | sample Axial_MatmetaG_FD_185970 | JGI IMG/M metagenome (GOLD analysis project Ga0256913, IMG submission 185970) | Deep-sea worm associated microbial mat communities from Axial Seamount, Juan de Fuca Ridge, Pacific Ocean - Axial_Mat | ecosystem: Environmental > Aquatic > Marine > Oceanic > Microbial... | reverse complement strand
TATGTTTTTTATTCTTTTTATAATTTCCACATCATGCGGTTCAATTATTTGCGAACCATCATTCCAATAAGCTTTGTACCCATTATAAGCAGGCGGATTATGACTAGAGGTAATTACAATACCACAGGTAGCACGCAGAGTTCGTAATGCAAAAGAAAGCATAGGTGTAGGTCGTGGGCTGGTAAATAGTAAAGTACGAATATTCATCTGCGCCAATACCAACGCTGCATATAATGCAAACTCTTTGGAATAGTGCCGTGAATCGTAGGCAATAACAAAACAGGGCTCACTAAAAACTTCCTGTGCGTATATACCCATTCCATATGTAACTCGACGAACAATATAGGGATTCATTCTGTTCATCCCCCCCCCAATGATGCCTCTTAAGCCCCCTGTACCAAACGAGAGTTCCGTATAAAACCTATCCGTAAGTTCTTCAACATTCTGTTCTCGTAAAAGAGTTTCAACCTCTTCCTTAAAAAAAGGATGTGTTTCTACTTCAAGATAGTAGTTAGTTTGTCTTTCAATATATTTATCCATCCTTTATTCCTTCTGATAGCAGGCAATTCTGCTTACATACCATCATACAACGATAAGAAATACTACCAACAACTTATTATACATATATCGTAAGGTGAATTTTGAATAAAGTAAAGGCTGATTTTCTCACAAGATAATAACATTTAATAAACCAAGATAGTAGTATCTATGGACATATTTTCATATACTTTGTAAACTATAATGCAGTTGTCTCAATTACACTGAAATGAGTAGTACTTTAATTCCTAAAAATCCTTTATCAATTCTTTTTCTAGCAACAAAGAAATTGTTACACAAAACCCTGTATAAAGTATGGTTCATCGTTATTACCCTATCCGTTTTTGCCTTCTATATACTCACAGCAATTCTACTCATTCCAAATAATAATGCAAGTTTTCAATTTTCTCTCTGGCATTCACCAGATTATTTATTACTTCTTTTCCTTTCTGCCAGCACTTCACTCCTGATACTGGCTCAGGTTTTTTTGTCTTCTCGAGCAAGACAAACCCGTATAACAACGCTAGGGCAATGTAGCCTTGGGATCTTTTCTGCATTATGGGGAGGCCTCTTAGCAACTGCAGCCTGTCCCTCTTGTATCATAGCCTTTTTAGGATTTCTCGGCGCAGGGAGTACTCTTTTTATCCTTGAGAATCGATCATATGTAGCAACTGCCGCAGTCTCTCTAACCCTTGTTGGTTTGTATTATAATGCACGAAAAATTTTAGGTATATGTGAAACCTGTACTATATCAAACCAACATCTATTAAAAACATCAAAGAAAGAAAAAGTATGAAAAAGAAAACAATTATTACTTCGATTACCATAATAAGTCTAATAATCATTAGTTACTTATTTTTTTCGCATAATGCAGATTCAACCCAAATAGGCATTAGAATAAACAATAAAGCTTCCTCATTTTATATCGTAACTGTGGACAACGGTGTTCTAGACAGTAGCGAATTACGAGGGAAAATAATTATTTTGACCTCATTTGCCACATGGTGTCCATCATGCAAATTAGAAGCAGAATTATTAGCTGCCGTATATCAAAAGTATAAAGATAAAGAAGTTGTATTTCTTACCATAAGTATTGACCCAGGCGATACTAAAGAAAAAATACAACAATTCAAAGCAGAACAAAACACACCTTGGTATTATGCAGACACCATTGGAGGAGCCGAAATTATGCAAAAGTTTTTCCTAACAGAGCTTGAGATAACTTATATTATAAACAAGAAAGGCATCATTACATATAAAGATAATATTACTACTTCTTCTAGCATTCTAGATCGTAAAATAAATGAACAGCTCTAGAGGCTTAGTAGTTATTCTACGAATCTACAGATGAACAGATCAACCGACACACATCGTCCGTACTCGAACAATGAAAAAAAGAAGCATTACCCTTTTTTATGCTACCGTATCCCCAAGGAACTACAACCGGCATCATTTTCGCATTTAATGCAGTCTCTACATCATAGAGAGAATCTCCTACAAAATATACATCTACAGGATCAGCTTGTAAACATATTGCAATATCTAGAGCTTGCGCAGGATTCGGCTTAGGGGGAAACCGATGTGACACACCTCGAACAGTAACAAAAGGTATATCAGAAAAAAAATTGTGCACAATCTTTTTGACTAATTCATCTGCTTTATTAGATAACACGGCAATGGAAATATTCGCATCAACAATATCATGTAGCATATGTTCTACGCCTGGGTATACCTTAGTATAGCATATAGGATCCTTTGCATATTCCTCAAGAATTCGCTCGTGTATCTTTGAGATGTCTTTATTTTCTTTTCCGATTGCTTTGTGAATAAGTCTACGCAGACCAGGTCCAACCCATGATCGATATTGTTCTAGTTTCCGTGGGAAAATTCCAAACTCTATAAATACTTTGTTACATATACGGGCTATGTCATCAATGGTATCTAGCAATGTACCATCAAGATCAAAAATAGCACTAGACATCTTTGTAAGATACGACATGAAAACTATTAAGTCAAGACTTGGTCTTACTTGAAAAATTCGCTAATATAATCATATGACTACAATTTTTATGCTTATTGTCGTTCCACCCCTCCTCTTGTTATTAGAGTTTTGGATGCTCATAACAGCACTCCTACACTATCGATTCGCTCGTCGGTTGTTTGAGAAAATGTTTTATTATGTTGCCCGTTTTTTTCTCACATTAATTGCTTTTATTTTGCACATAAAGGTTCATCTTTCACAGAACACTATACCAATTCCTCCTCGCTTCTTACTCTTAGCTAATCATCAAAGTTATCTTGATATACTAGCTCTTGTCAAACTATTCCCTCATCACAATATCCGTTTCATCGCCAAACAAGAATTAGGACGATGGGTTCCCTGTATAACTACATATATTACACTGCTCCAACATACATTAATCACAAGAAAAATAACCAGAAATGGACAAGCTGAAACTCAAAAAATATTACACAAATTAACTCAACGAGCAAAAGATGAAGAACTTTCCATTGCTATTTTCCCAGAGGGAAGCAGGTCGGTTGATGGTACGATTAAACCCTTTCGTAGTGGTGCGATTAAAGAAATCTTATTTAAAGATCCTCATTTACCAGTCGTTCTCATTGCCATTGATGGCGCATATAAACTAGCTACAATATTCGATGCAAAGCAAGATTCAACCCCCCAAACATATCGTATAGAAGTCGTAGCTTGCTATAATGACACATGGGATACTAGAGAAAAAATAAAATCCTTAAGTGAGACATCCCTAAGAAAAGTCACAGAAGTAATCACCAAGTGGAGAAAAAAAGGTCTATCGCACTAAATTAACAAGCAATCCTTCAATTTTATCTAGCCTCTGTAGCATTTGGAAAGCTTTATCTTGTGATTGTAGCATGCCAGCAATAAGTTCCGTTAGTTCGTGATTTATAACTTTGACAAGAGTATATCGTTTTCTTTTCAAAACACTTATATCAGAAGTATGTTGCTCGGTCTTAAGAGAGTGAGAAAGAGCTTTTACCAGAAACTTGGATACACCTGTGCGATACTCATGTAATGCTTCCATTGTCGGCGCACGAGAGAAACGCACGCCAAGCTTTCTTACATTCTCAAGCAACTGCGACAAAGACAATGGTTCCTCAGAAGAGGACAATATAGACGGGTCCAGATCTAAGATGTCAGATGTTTGTTTGTTTGTTTTATCATCAATTTGATCATCTTGAAGTAATGAAGAAAACTGCGTATGATGTGCAGAACGTTTTGTCCTTTTATTGCGGGAAAACTCTGCTCGTTCCACAATGGGATCAATCAGAATTTATCTCCTTTTCAACATGAGATATTTCTCTTTCTTTAGGTGAAAACAAGAAAGAAGATGATTGAGCACCCTCTGGAACATAAGAGAATCCTTTCTTCTTAACAGGAGAATATGTTCCAGCCTTTTTATTTGTTATCATAAATTCTCCATGCAAAAGCGTACCCTCTTCAACTACTAAGGTGGGAGCCATTACACTACCAATAACCACACATGATGAAAGTAATATAACACGTTCTTTGGCTACAATATTACCACAAAACACCCCTCCCACCACTACAGAGTTTGCATGAATAGTACAGGCAGCTCGTGCTCTACTCCCAATAATAACCTGACCATCAATACGCAGAGAACCGATGTAATCTCCATCAACACGAAAGATACCAGAAAGCTCTATCTCTCCTTTAAAACGAGTTCCGGGACCGACAATAGAATTTACTATCTCATCTTCAGAGAAATACAAGATAACTATCTATTACCCGTCCAGCGTCGAAAATTATTAGAAATATTGAGAAATACAGCAGGATCAACCACATCTGTACCTATTAAGATTTGAAAATCTAAATGTGGCCCGGTAGTAATACCAGTATTTCCTAACTCTCCAATCCTTTGCCCTTGCTTAACAAATTGTCCTTCAGACACAAATAAGCGTCTAAGATGGGAATAATGAGTCTTAAAACCATATAGGTGCTGTATCCATATATTCAAACCATAACTTGGATCATAAGCTGCTTTAATAACCTTACCCTCAGCACTCGCTAAAATACGTGTGCCTGGTATACCCGCTATATCAAATCCTTTATGTAGATACCATTGCCCAGTAATAGGATGAATATTAGGACCAAATTCCATGGTAACCCTTCCATAACCTCTTGCTAATGGCCACCGATTAGGAATAGAAAGAAGTAATTCCTTTTGAGATCGTAGTACTGTTCCTATATCTTCTAGCGAACCAATGGAAGAACGTAACTGTCTTGAAATATTGCGTAGGGATTGTACTTCAGCTGGTTCTGAGGCTATTGTCTTACGCATATCACCAATAAATGCCAAATCACCCTTAGAAGTAAGTAAGGAAGTCTTATTGCCCTGTGGTTTTTCCCCTGCCTGTTGCAATACAGAAGACAATGTATTTTGAAACAGTTTTGATGTTTGGACAAATTCAGAAAGTTCTCCTAATATTTTATCAACATTAGCCTCCGCCTGCTCTAACTTCTGCTCCCTCTGATAGGCCAAATGAGTTGTTCCTGCATAGCGAGAAGCAAAAAAGAAGAAACTTCCACCCACAAAGAAAACAAGCAAAACAAGGAAGGAAAGCAGTACTGTATTTATCTGAAATTGAATAGGGCGCTTCGCATTATGTGGAACTATCATAATACTCATTCGCATTTTCACCATAGCACGAAGCTTTTGAAAAAAACGAGTCAAAATTACACGAGAATTAGAAGATACGGTTCTGCGAAAAAGAACATCCTTCTGGATTTTAGACTTCGTTGGCACTATACAAAAACCTCTGATTCATTTTGGATTATTCCCTAAAAAATGTCAAGCAGTAAAGAAAAAATTCTACTGTTAAATATGACATACACACATTAAGTCGTGTATCTGTAGCATTATATATACTTCTGGTGGCCAACACTGCACTATTACATTAATCATAACATTGATCATATCCCAAAAATTAAAATTCTTCTATCAAAACAACATTGTACAGACCACACTGCTATTCAACTTAACTAAAAGAAATAAAAGTGTATAACAATATACACTTGACATAAATATACTTTATACTATATACTTATAATATCATAAATTAATATCTTGATACTAAGGAGGACAGCACATATATATATTATTTTTAAGAGAAGCTCTATATTATTTAATATTGGTATACTTCTAACCATGTTTACGATCGGATGTAATAACGAAATCAAAAAAGAGATAATCTCTATAAGAACACAGTTAAACCTTGCTAGAAAAAGAGTAAATTTCTTATAGGAACAGCAGAAAACCGCTGAAAAAACAGTACTTTCTTTACAGGAAAAACAGAAATCTGCTGAGGAAAGAGTTCACTCATTAACCACACAACTAGAGGAAGCAAAACAAGCAGGAGTAGAAAACATACAATCATTACAAACATTGATTTAGAAAAAATAGACTTTGATCCCATTCCTCAGTTAACAAGATTATTTGATGGAAGAGGAAACAGTATTCGAAATCTCCATATCGAAAAAAGCAACACTAATAACATAGATTTTTTAAACTTCTCAGTGGGGTGCCTGTGAGAAACATCGTATTCGAAGCCCCATACATTACAGGTAACGATAATGTTGGAGTAATCACCGGAGCAAGTGATACAGTCACGATAGTAAATGTAGTACTATTACCTAGTCAATCGAATACTAAAATCTCTATTCAAGGGCATAACAGAATAGGAAGCATGATAGGCTTTTTTAAAAATTCTTCCCTTTGTAATGCTTTCTTGGGATCTCTACCAAATGGCAATATACTAGATCCGACCATAAGGATTAAAGGAAACAGTTGGGTAGGTGGTCTTGTAGGAATAATAAGCTTAGCGAGGAATGTTTGGAATGTAAACCTCAATAAGGAATATCCAACGACACCATTACAGAACCTTGTATTAGCTGTACGGTTCATCAAAATAAACAGAAGTGGAGACTATATTGGTGGTCTTGCAGGCCTCATTTCCTCTGCGACTTCACAGGATTCTTTTCTTATTAAAGAATATCCGCATTAAGAATATTGATATTGAGGCACTCTCAAGTCAATACGTAGGTGGAATTTCAGGGAAAACAGAACATGGAATAGTTCAGTATGCGAATATTGAAGTCAAAGTTTCGGGCAAGAAATATGTAGGTGGCGTTACGGAATCTACAACTGATACAACAATAAAATATATATCAGTAGCATCACCTCTGTTTTATGCCGATAGTGGAACTTTAGGAGAAATAACAGGAAAACTTTCTTCTACTTCTAGGTTGAACCAAATTAGATTTATAGGCAGCATACTAGGAAGAAAAGGAAGGGTAAATTTCTATGGATCCCCTATAGGAGGAAAAGGTAGTAGTTGCATAGGGGGATTGGTAGGCTCCTCATCTGGCAACATTGATATGGTTATGTTTCCGCTTACATACATGCAAACCTGGCACAGCCAAAAGCAAACAACCTTCCTTCAGCAGTAGGTGGGTTAGAACACAAGAGTGTGGAAGCATTAGAAACAATTATGCAATAATTAACATTAAAGTAAAACGAACAAATAATGTAGGTGAATTAGTGGGATATGCAGTCTAAGGACTTCTGAGAAATCAGATGCATTAGGTAATATAGCAGTCAATAGAAACAGTGACGAATACTACAGTTATGGTGCTATCTTAGGAAGATCTACTTATCAGGCAACCAAACGCTTCATTAAAAGGAAAAAAGAAACAGTAGATGGAAGGGACGCTGAATTTCTCAAGTTATTACAAAATTCCAACAATGAACATAGAACTCAATTTGTCTACACCGATAGCTCCTTGTGGATTCAGGGAATTCCTCTCCTTTTTGAAAAGAATGAAAAGATAGCAATATACACAACTGATCATGTTATAGGGGGGATAGGGTTAAGTTTCGATCCGAAAAGATTTGCTGGATATAGAGGCGGTATAAACTATAAGTATTATGGGACTATCAATACTAGTTATATACATCGTATTAACCCCACACTATTTAGTTACGCCCCTCCTGCAATAACAGGATCGGAATATACGAAAGATTGGGTTTATGACTGGGATTTCGAGCACATATGGAAATGGCGTAGTAGCTCCATTACTGAATGGCCACCACAGTTACATTTTTATGTTGCAAGACGATGGACTTCCTAAAAGACCAATACGAGGTGGCGATGCTTCGTATATTCACCGTGTAAACAGACCACGCAACATAGGGAAAGCAGTGGGCTTGATTATAGGAGATATTCTATTATCGATTACCAACACCTTCTCACCGATACCTATACCATCTCCATCTCAATTTAATGGATGGATAAATAATTTTCAATCTCCGGGAACTGCACTTCACCCTGCATTTCAAGAATAGGAGAGCCGAAAACGAAGCTCTCCTACTTTGCTACAAAGTTAGGAAATGATAAGTATATAGGTTCCTATGTAAAGATAGTATTATAAGGTATACTATAGTTATTGATCATGAGATTACTTTTTAAATACATCTTCTTTGCATGCGATTCAACAAAAAACAGGCACATAAATGGACAAATATTTTAAAATAGTATCATTACACCATTTACAAAATTTTTATACTGTTATATATTTCTGGACAGGAGTGAAATAAAATATTATGAGACTTTTCGATACGCATGCGCATATTGCCCTTATTCATGATGATGTCATCGATCAATTGATCACTATAAAGGAAGCACGGCAAAATAATGTATTGGCTATTGTCAACATTAGTAGCAATATTAAACTCTTCTACACATCTTACCAGAATCTAAGTAGTGATTCCGTTGTATACTTTAGTGTGGGGATTTCTCCATCGGAGATCGAAAATCTCGAGGAAACATGGGAGTTAAAAATCGAAGAAGCCTGTCAAAAACCAAAAGTGGTAGCTATTGGTGAGACAGGATTAGATTATTACTGGAAATTCGGCAATAAGAATGCACAAATTGAACTCTTTGTACGTCAACTTGAGTTGGCAGAGCGTTTGGGACTGCCTATTATCGTACATAATAGAGATGCAGGTGAAGATGTGCTTAATATCTTGAAAGAAAAAACGCCTTCTTCTGGTGCAGTGTTTCACTGTTACTCTGAAAACTGGGCTTATGCTAAACGTGCCATTGATCTGAACGTGCATTTTTCTTTTGCAGGCAGTGTCACCTATCGCAACGCACGACATCTGCACGAGACAGTGGAGAAACTTCCTTTAGACCGTATTCTAGTAGAAAGCGAAAGTCCCTTTATCGTTCCCTCGCAACACCATGGGAAAAGAAATAAACCATCATACATTATTGATACGATAAGAAAGATTGCTAAAATTCGCTCCATGGATGAAGAAGAATTGGCAGAAGCCCTCTTTAAAAATAGTTGTAGATTTTTCAAACTCTCTCTTTAAGAGTACTTTTTATATTGTCTTGTTGTGTAGCGCATAAAAGAATATCCCTGCAGCCACCGATGCATTTAACGAGGTCATCCGCGTCGTTGCTTGAATCGAAAGAAAAGAGTCACATGTCTGACGTACCTGAGAACGTATGCCAGACTGTTCATTCCCAATAATAACCGCATATCGCTTATCAATACGGCACTCTTGCAATGGTGTACCTTCCACATCTGTACCATATACACAAAATTGATATTGCTTTAGTAAATGGATGGTTTGTAAAAGATTACCTACACTCATAACAGGAATATGATACGCTGCTCCAGAAGAAGCATAGATCACTGCATTACTTACTTTCGCCGATTGTTTTTGAGAAAGTATCACGAGGTCAAATGAAAAAAACACTGCTGATCGAACAATGGCCCCTACATTGTAAGGATCTTGTATCCTGTCAAGGATGACAACCTGAACAGAATCGGGTACATTACGCAACCAGGATAATAAATTAACAGATTTGGGAGCTGCAGCTGCCAGCAAAATATTTCGAGCCTTATGTTTATATGCCAATTCATTATCGAGATATTTTATTTCAACATCAGCCTGAAGAGCATATTCTTTTAATGTCTGGATCCTATCTGTTTCTTGTCCTCGTATATATAAAGATACACCATACCCCTCTTGCAGTGCGGTCAAAATAGTTTGAGTTGATGATAAATAAAAAACAGATCGTTTATTCAAGATCTGAGATCGCTATTAGATCAGGCGCCGTATTGGCACTCATAGTCTGTGCTAGTTCCTTCCATAATTTCTCAGCTTCCTTATTTATCCGTTTAGGCAGTTGTATATGTAATGTAACATAAAGATCCCCTCTCCTACCAGCAGAAATAGGAACGCCTTCTCCCCGAATGCGTAATACTTTTCCATGTTGTATGCCAGATGGTATTTTTATCTTAATCTTTTTATTATCAAGTGATTGCAAGAAAACTTCAGCTCCTAATACTGCTTGAGTCACTGTAACTGGAAATACACAATATAAATCAGATCCTCGACGTAAATAATATTTATGTGCTCGAACCCGAACAATAATAAGTAAATCACCTGGTTCAGAACGGTGTCCGGCTTCATTTCCTTGATCGCGAATACGAACAACTTGTCCATCATCAATTCCTATTGGAATCTTGACTCTTAAAGTTTGAACTTTTTCCTTCCTTCCTGCCCCACGGCAAGATTTACATGGATGTGAAATAACAAACCCTGACCCACGACACTGCGGACATGCAGCATTGATAGAAAAAAATCCAGAGCTTTGCCTTATCTGCCCCGAACCTCCACAATGCGCACAGACGGCTTTGTCATGACCTGGCGCACTCCCCGATCCATGACATGTATCACAACAGATCTTACGTGTATACTGTACCTCAACTGATCCACCAAATATTGCCGTTTGAAAATCTATGAGAGTTTCATACTGTAAACTCTCTCCCTGCTCGGAAGATCTCCGCCTACTACCGCCAAACTGAGAGAAGATATTGGAGAAACCACCAAAAAGATCGTCAAACTCACGAAAGATGTGCGAAAAATCAAACCCAGAGGTTCCACCTTCTGCTTGTACACCCGCAAAACCAAATTGGTCATAATTTTGTCGTTTGTCATCATTTGAAAGCACATCATAAGCTTCAGTTGCCTCTCTAAATAATGCTTCTGCCTGTTTATCACCTGGATTCTTATCTGGATGATTCGCAACTGCAAGACGTCGATATGCTTTCTTTATTTCATCCTTGGAAGCTGTTTTGCTTACTCCAAGCACTTCATAATAATCCCGTTTAGCCACCGTTGTTACTTTGCTTTACTTATCTTTATCATCAACTACTTCATAGTCCGCATCTTCTGCTGCAGCTTCGCCGCTTGCATCTGCTCCGGTACTATCATCGGAATTCTTGTCATCTGTTGTTGTTTGTTCAGTTGACGCATTACTCTTCTGCTGTGTCGCTTTATATACTTGTTCAGCAAGACTAAACGAAGCTTGCTTTAGCGCTTCCGTCTTAGCCTTTATATCGCTTACATCATTGCTATCAATCGATTTTTTCAAATCATTCAGCGAGCTTTGAACTTTTCCTCTATCTGCTTCTGTTACTTTATCTCCATATTCCTTTAATGACTTTTCCGTAGTATAAATTAAACTCTCTGCTTCATTCTTTGTTTCTATACTCTCACGCACTTTCTTATCCTCTTCCGCATTCAATTCAGACTCTTTAATCATTTTCTCTATCTCTTGTTCCGAAAGCCCCGAGGAAGATTCAATGCGTATTTTCTGTTCTTTCCCCGTTCCCAGATCTTTTGCAGAAACATGCACAATCCCATTTGCATCAATATCAAAGGTTACCTCAATCTGCGGAACTCCTCTCGGTGCAGAAGGAATACCTACCAACTCAAATCGACCTAATGTTCGATTTTGTGTAGCCATTTCTCGCTCCCCTTGAAGCACATGAATGGTTACCGCAGTCTGCCCATCGGCAGCAGTAGAAAAAATCTGGCTCTTACGCGTGGGAATTGTTGTATTACGCTCTATAAGGCGCGTAAAAACACCTCCCAATGTTTCAATTCCTAAAGATAGTGGAGTAACATCAAGGAGTAAAATATCTTTTACCGAACCTCCGAGAATTCCTCCCTGTATTGCAGCACCTACAGCAACAACTTCATCGGGATTTACTCCCCGGTGAGGATCTTTTCCGAATAATTCCTTAACTAATTCTTGCACTGCTGGGATTCTCGTCGATCCACCCACCAAAATCACCTGATCAATATCTTCCGCTTTCAAATTTGCATCTTTTAGTGCATTAGTGCAAGGAGCCTTTGTTTTGCTCAAAAGATCCAATATCATATTCTCGAATGCTGCCCTGGTAAGCGTATATTGCAAATGCTTAGGGCCAGATGCATCGGCTGTAATGAAAGGCAGATTAATCTCTGTCGACTGGGTGCTGGATAATTCTTGTTTTGCCTTCTCCGCAGCTTCTTTTAGCCGTTGCAATGCCATTCTATCCTTTCCTAAGTCAATACTTGAATCTCTTTTAAACGATTTAATCAACCAGTTAATGATGGTCTGATCAAAATCGTCACCTCCCAAATGAGTATCTCCATTAGTCGATTTCACTTCGAAGACTCCGTCCCCCAATTCAAGAATAGAAATGTCAAAAGTGCCTCCGCCTAGATCAAAAACTGCTATCTTTTCGTCCTTTCCATCTTTCCCAAACCCATACGCAAGTGCAGCTGCAGTCGGTTCATTGACGATTCTTTTTACTTCTAACCCTGCAATTCTTCCTGCATCTTTTGTCGCTTGCCGTTGTGCATCATTGAAATATGCAGGGACGGTAATAACTGCTTCGGAAATTTTTTCCCCTAAGTAACTTTCTGCAGTCTCCTTCATCTTTCTGAGCACAAGCGCAGAAATTTCCTCTGGAGAATATTCTTCTTTATCGATTTTTACTTGCACAAGATCATCTTTTCCTTGGACAGAATCATATGGTACAATCGCCATTTCTTCTTTTACTTCAGAATATCTTCTCCCCATAAACCTCTTAATAGAATAAATAGTACGCTCTGGATTCGTAATCATTTGATTTTTTGCTGGCTGCCCAACAAGACGTTCTTGCGTACCATCTTTTTCAGTAAAAGCGACAAAAGAAGGTGTAGTTCGCTGTCCCTCACTGTTTTGAATGACTGTTGGTTCGCCTCCTTCCATAATTGCAACACAACTATTTGTAGTTCCAAGGTCAATACCAATTATTTTACTCATGTTTACCTCCCGATGGTTGATGTTTATTATTTTCTTCCGTCAATGCCTGTGTATGAACACCAGGCACTAGTCGACGTACCTTCACTTTTGCAGTACGTAATACTCTATCGTAATAGATATACCCTCTCTGATATTCTTCTATCACTATAGTTTCTGTTACATCCTGGCTTTCCTCCACTGCTATTGCTTCATGCAAGGTAGGATCAAATTTCTTACCCACGGTAAGGATCTCCTTAACATGCCACTGCGAATAAAGCGTATCAAGAAATTTTTTCTTAATAAGCTCCACTCCTTTATACAGTCCTGCATCATCCTCTGCATGCGCTTGCAAAGCTCTGTCAAGATCATCCAAGAATGGTAAGAGCGATAATAATAACGATTCATTCGCAAATTTAATCGACTGCTCTTTTTCTCGGAATAAACGTTTCTTTACGTTTTCAAATTCAGCTCTCGACCTCAGAACTGTATCCTGGGCTTCTGTTAAACGCACATTAAGTTGGCGTATTTCTTCTTCCAACTGTTCGTACTGCCGAATATCTTCCGCTCGATCGTTCGTTTGTTTTGTATTCATCTGTTCTCGGTCGGAACAGGTATTCCCAGTATCGTTCTGTGCAGCAAAATCTGCAAGTTCTGTATCTGAAGATGTATTTTCTGCTTTCACTATATCACTCCTCGAAAACTAATATGCTCATACTATCTAAATATGAATTATATGTCAAACAAAGAACTGTTTCTTTCACATAGGAAAATATACTTATACTTTATCATAAGAGCCACTATTTTCTATCACTCATCTCCAGAATTAATTCAATTTCACCACGACTCATTTTCGTCACACGCGCAATCTCTTCTGTGTTCCACCCTTGACGCGCAAGTTGAATAACAGTGCGGCGTGCATCCTTTGAAGGTGCAGCATCTTGTTTTGCAACCAGGTCTTTCTTAACTAATTGCTGTAATGTCCGAAGCTGAGAATCTACTTGTGTATTTAATTCATTCATCCTTGTCTCCACCCCTGCAAGCCATTCTCGTGCCACTTGCAATTTTGCAATCCTTTCTTCAAGTTCCTTCAAAATATCACCGAGTTCATTACTGGCAAGCATTGCTTGATCAAGTTGAGGTTTATGTTCCATTAATTGCGTAATCTCTGTAGTTAGTCCTTTAATTTGTTGAGGAATATTTGTTATTTGGTGTGCAAAATCCTGCAGTTGACGATCAAAAGAATCCAAGCGGTTTACACCTTTTTGTATTTCATTCAACATAAAATCAAGCACTTCTCGTTTTTCCTCAAGACGATTAAAACGTTCTTCCACTTCGCGTTCAAGCCCAGTAATATCTTTTAATATAATATGAATGCTTTGTACTTCATCGTCCTTGCTGGTAATAATCTGTAACTTCTTTTCCACCTCATACGATAACGTAACCAAATGATTGTAATTAGATTCCAACATATCGATACGCCGTTTTTCTGCCAAAAACCGAGTAAACTGCTGGTCAGTCTCTTTTCTCATCCGACGCATCTTATTTATCTCTGCTTCAAAATCGCGAATCCATTTGCGCTGTTCTCTTAATTCATCCAAATCCGCCTTTAGTGCATTCATCGCATGCTCTAAGTCAGTTTTTAGTTGATCAGTTCTCTCAAACAATCGTGTTTGTTCAAGAAAGCTCTTTTGTCGCTTCTCAATGCGTTCTATGTTCTTTGTCATCCCCACGAAATCCTGATCAAGTTTATCTAAAAGTCTTTCCTTCATTTGAAAAAACTCTTCACGACCCAATTGCAACACATGTTGCAATCCCTCCTTTGCCTTTTCAGTTTCTTGTCCAATAAGTTCAACATGTTCTTGAGAAGAAATAAGTAACTTCTGTTTTTCATCCTGCATGTTCTCCTCAAAACTTGTTATTTTTTGTTCAACATCTGACAATGAGGTTTGCATCTGTTCTTTAAATTCGTCCATCATATGCACGACATCCTGCTGCCAATCATGAAATCGTTGGTGGACAACTTCTTTTTGCTCTTCTATTTCATTATTAAAATGATCTAAAACATGTACTTTGTTAGATTTTATATTCTCTAAAACTTGATTGTACATTATATCTATCTGTCCTTCTGCATCCCGTATTCTTCCTTGTAAAAGTTCTTTAAATTCATTGATTTGGCCTTCTTTACCTGCAAGCTGTTCTGATATGTCAGTATATAAGACCGCGAGTTCTTGATTCAATTTTCCAGAAAATTCATCCTTAGCCTCTTTAAATTGTTGACTGAAATCATCCTCCAAGTATACCAATGATTGTTTAATACTATTTTGAACCCCAATAAGTTTTGAATCCACTGTCTGATGATACTTATCTAAACGTCCAGAAACTTCAGACTCATAGTCTGCTATTCTTTGTTCAAGTTTCTGTGTTGTTTTTTCATAGAATAGTACAATATCTTGTCCCAATGAAGTGTAAGATTGACTCAATTCTTCCTTTTGTCTTTGTATATTTTCCTTTGTTTGTGCATATTGTTGTAATGCATTATGTTCAAGATCTTTGAGTGCTTCAAATAAGCCTTCCTGTTTAGTCTGAATAAAATCTTGCACCTCATGTTCAAAGCGGTCCATGTCAGACATAACCCCTTCAACTTTAGATAGACGATACCGGAAGTTTTTTTCATACTCAATCAATTCGGCTTCTACTGCCTGTAGCACCGATCCTCGCACCCCTTCTGACTGCTCCGTAATATGCTGTGATAAATCAGTAAAGACACCTTTAATCTTTATTTGAATATCTTCTTCTAATCTAAGTTTTTCTTCAGACAACGACTTATCCACAGCCTGGAATTGTTCCTGAACACGCGCTATAGACAAACGTGCTTCCTCTACTGTGTTCTGGTAGTACTCTTTAAATGTCTGTAGCTGATCTTCAGTTTTCTCCACCATAGTACTAATAGCTCGCTGTTGCTGCGACTCAACTTCTCGAAATTCTTTCTCAACTTTAGTAACGCGTGTTTCTAGTTGTCCCATATACTGTTCAAGTGTATTACCCCAGGTCTCAGTTTTGGTTCGCATAGCCTGAAATCTCTCATGTAAATCAGCATAGTACTGTTCAATTGATTCTTTCACTTTCTGAATACGTTGTTCTACCACTTCTTTAAATCCCTGCGATTGTGCCATCAAATCCTGCTCTATTTTGGCCATAGAGCTTTGTAAATGATCACTGCTTTTCTGTTCAGCTTTAGAAATATCTTGTTCAAAGTTTCGTTGTAACACATGAATTTCCTCAGACAAGGTAAGCACAGTATTATCTATACTTGATTGAAACAATACAACCTTCTCTTTTGTCGACCCCAGTGATTGCTGCAATTCTTCATGAGTTGATTTCATATCACTCCTTAACTGTGTTGCTAATTTTTCAATATCTCTATAAAAAGTTTCTTTAAGGACCTGCAAGGCTTTTGTTTTAAGATGATGCCCTTGCTGCGCAAGTTCTTCCAATGTATCCCGACCTTTGGACAGTAAAACTTCATTTTGGCTCTCAACTTCTTGCATAAATACTTCTAGCGAATGTTGTCGCTCTTCTAATTTACGATCAAAGTCCTGATAAACTGACTTGGCTTTTTGAATATTCTCGCGGGCCGCTTCTTCTACTTGACTTACACTATCCACAACCACTTCTGCATACTTTTCTATAAATCGTTCTAACGATATAGAGAGTGTTTTTTCTTTTTCTTGAAGTTCCTGTTCTGCTGAAGAAGAAAATGTAGCAAGAAGATGTTCACTATCACTCTGCCTTTGCATCAAATTTTGTAAAAGATCATCAAATTCTCTCTGTCTTTCCTGATAATCTGTTGTCACTTTATCCTGAAACAATGCAGTTTCATTGCGCATTGTCTCCAATTTTTCCTCTTGTTCAATCAATAACTGCTCTATCTGTTCCGAAAATTCCTTTTTTCGTTCTTCGAGTTCTCGATCGGAGTCCATGCGTGCTTCTGATAGATACTCTCGCCATGATTGCTGAGCCTGATCTGCTGATTCCTGCAATTTCTGACTTGCTTCTGTTTGGAGATCTTCAACCTGTTGAGCAAACTGAATAATGCGCAATTCTGAGTCATCCACTTTCTTCTGTGTACTTTCTAATGTCTCCCTTAATGCACTCATTCCAGTCTCCATACTACTAAAGAACCGCATTTCTACCTCTTTCAGTTTTCTGGTATTATTTCTTTCAAAATGTTCTAACAATTGTGGCACAGCCTGCTCTATCTCTTGTAGTTTTTTCTGGCTCTCGCTCAGCCGTTTGCCCAAAGTGTCAATATATTCCGATTCATCCTGAATCAGGTGCATATTCTTTTCCACATTTTCCGTCATATGTATCAATTGTGGAAGTAGCGATTCATATTTCTCCATATACCCTTTGATTTCGTCAAATTTTGGATCATATGTAGTGAGACTATCGGTAATGTGTTTTATTTTATTCAATATGGTTTCAGTCGCTTGTCGTTGCGCGTCTACTTCAATTCCTACATCTCGTAAGGATGCTATTTTAGCTTTTACTAAGTTTTCCATTGATACTTGTGCTTCACGAAGCAAAGCTTGCACGCGTGTGTAGTTCTTACTTACTGAATCAAACTTACGATAAATGACAAGAATGACAATAACAATAAAAATGATCAGCACATTACTAAATGTAAACACGATACGGGAATCCTCCCATAATTTTTCGGCAATTATTCATGAGTCGGCCTTATGATATTATAATTGCTTTGCACCCATTTTCCAAGTACACGATATGTGGAAAACGTAACCGTAGCAATCGAATACCTCGGTGGGTGTTTGCTTAGATGTGCTGTTTGCATTCCCACTCTATTTGCACCAATTATATCATAATGATAATTGTCACCAATGTACAATATGTTTTGAGGAGAAATTCGGAGTTTTTTGCTCACATAGAGGAAAGGCTCAGGAGAAGGCTTAAGCGCATCTGCATCTTCAGAACACATATAAAGCTCTCCAAACGAACCTAAGCCAAGATTCTTTAGTCTTTGTCCAATAGGAAAATCAGATAATACGCCTACCCTTATATGTAGTCTTTTTATCAATTTAATAAATTCATGGAGTGTAGGAAACACGTGAATATTTGAACAGGCCTTATTAAGTCTATATTGAACAAACCAGGTAATCCTTTTTTGAGCTTCCTCTTCACTAATACGAAGTCTTTTGGCAAGCATGTGTACTTGCAAAAGTTTTAACCTTTCTATCTTTCCCTGTCTTCTTAACTCTTTTCTCACCTCATAAAAATTCTTGAAGAATCTCCATTTCCTGAGAAATGTACCCGCAAGTTGCAGGCTAAGCTGATTCCAAGGATACAGAGTACCATCGACATCAAAAACTATTGCAGATATAGACATTGTCAAGAGAATACTATTCTATAGTATGAAATAATTCAAGTAACCAAATTACTGTTTGCTTGGTACTGAAGGCGGTGAAAACCCATTTGATATAGGAACACGCACAAGGTGAATAAAATCACCATTATATCGACTTATAAGTGAACCAACACTACTTTCCCGATTACGCTCCAGTACCACAGGATGAAATTTACCTTGCCGATCAAAATAAGGAAGAAGAACAACAACATGCACATGTTGACGTAATACTGGATCTTTACCAAACTCTTTGTTAACACTACCAACATACATATTTCCCGGTTCTTTAACGGCCAACCAATAAAGAACTGAACCCAACTTCTTCACTTCATAACCTATATCTTCATAGTAATGTATCAAAGGAATATCATTTACATCAATACCTGAATTATTTCGATATTGTATACCCCTTATCTGGGAAGCCAAGTTACGCGACCAATCCAAACCAAAATAGGGATCTCGTGAATCATCAAAAAGCAACCCCAGTCGGGTCCCTCGTTCTGTGGGATATTTAGTTTTTAAATCATCAATTGATAGCATTTTTCCATATTTTGACAAATAAACACCATCGATCACCCATTTGGCAAACCCCGAGCAATTAAATCCATAATCCCTATCTTGAGACAAAAGCGTGTTAATATAAACAAAATTACCTTGCTCATCCATAGCCCCATCATTTCGATCAGGTAAATTTGCTATGTGGGCACGCAATGATGCAACCATTTTTCCCATAATCTCATACTGTGGATCACTATAATCAGGAAAAAGCAAATTCCAATCAATGAGATAAGCTGTTTGATCACGAAACTGCTTAAAAGACATTAATAGAATTGATTCAAAACGAATGGGGAGATACACACTTTTCCTCTCGAAGAGTTTCGATCCCTGTATACGTACTCCTGATTGATAAGGAAAAATACGAATTGCCATTTTTCCATCAGCAGTAAGTAATATTTTTATCTGACTAAACGCCCCTCCCTTTTTTGTGCGCCGAATAATATATGTCCCCCGTGAATATTCTTTGTGACTGGTAATAACTACAGGACTAAAAATAAGATAAATATACTTATCATTTTCTTGAATGTGTATGTAAGATCGATCTTTTGCAGGAATATACCTAGGGTGTTGCAATACATCAATAAGAGTTCCCAGTGACGCAAATATAAGTGTCCTGTTTTGGTATCGTCTTTCCGCATGCTCAACTATATCAATACTGGTAGCAGATAGAGTCACGATAGTAAGTCCAAAAAATAAAATCCATAATCTATACATGCTCAGAAAATATGTTTACCTCGTTACAGTATGCAATATCACTTTGAAAACACTCAAAACAAGAACATACCCTACTTTCATGTTCGTACAATTTACCATAAGAATTAAGTTTCCATTTTCCATAGCTGAAAAGTGATCCTATATGTGTTAAGAATTGGGTTTTTACTACCATAGTCCGATATAATCGATATATATGCTTGGTTATTTTCCGAGAAAAAAAGCTTATTTGACAGTTCTTTAATCTATGAGTATAAAACAACTTTCTTATATTTATAGGCAGGTTTTTATTTATCAGAATACTTAAATAGGCAACATGTGGATAACTTTTACACCAACTCTGTACTGCAAGTAAATATTCCATTATCGGGCTTATTATTCTATACGACTTATGTGTGTACAATGGATAGACCGGTAATATGGTAGGACAGGGAAGATCCTGAAAATAGATTTTTTGTACTAAATTGATGACATATGGATACAAAGAATACTGTACCAAAAATAAAAAAGAAATCGATGTCGTCATTTGCGTAGTAATATTCCGCATACATTCTATAGCCTGCCGAATTTCTTCTTCCATATTGTTCATATCACCTAGCAATGCCAACGCACAAGCATATGATAATATATCTTCAATCATATGCGGGGTTTCAACGATTGGCAGAATTTGTATAGAATGGTGTTTAGTTTTTAATGGTGGTAATGTTATAGAAACTGCTCCTTTTAATCTCTCAATGCTTTGTTTATCTTGCTGTGTATCATAAAATGTAAGCAACTTATTTATTTTAGATATATTTTTCTTGTTTCTCGTATATAATTGGATAAGATTGCTCCTCAAACTCTCATAACGAATATCCTTCTTTTCAGATTCGCATAGAAGTTGTTGATACGCACCCTTAACAGTAAAGCACCTGTTTACAACTAGATGCCGAAATCGAAAGAGCATACGTAAATTTGATTCATTATACTCACGCCACCCTTCCGCATTCTTGGAAGGTCTTAACAAAGGAACTCTTGCTTCCCAATATCGTAATGTATGCACCTTTACCGAAAGCATTTTGGCCACTTGTCCAATCTTAAATGTGATCATCTTTTTTTTCGAAAACGTACACATATGGGAATTTCTTTTAAAAAGAATTCTTCCCGAATTTTATTTTCAAGATACTGCATGTATACTTTATCTTTTTCTATTATTCTATTGACTACAAAAATAAAGCAAGGTGGTTTAACAGATACTTGTGTAGCATAAAGTATCTTAGTACGTGCCCCACGTTGTATCGGCATAGATACTTTTGAAGTCCAGACAGATACGCGTTCGTTAAGAAGGTGTGTAGATACTCTCTTTTGCGCAAAACTAATACTACGTTCTATCGCATCAAGAATAGATGTAAGTCCCTCTTTTTTACGGGCAGAACAAAACAGAACAAGAAAATTCTGTAGGTGGGGAAAGCTGGAAACAAGTACTGACTGAAATCCTTTTTCATCGCTATCAACAAGATCCCATTTATTAACAATTAACAATACAGGCTTTCCATATTCCCAGGCTTGCGACACAATACGTGCATCTTGTTTGGTAATACCTTCTGTAGCATCGAGTACCACCAACACAATATCTGATTGTCTCATACTCTGATATGTACGTATATGTGCATAAAAATCAAGTTTCTCAGTTTTCACACGTCTCCGTGTTAATCCTGAAGTATCAATCATAGTTATACATCGCTCATGCGTCACACGTGCACTAACACTGTCTCTAGTGAGTCCTGGTATATCTGCTACTAGCGTCCGTTGATATCCAACAAATGAATTCAATAATGTAGATTTTCCTACATTAGGACGCCCCACTATAGATACTACAGGAAGTGTTCCCAAAGTTTCTTCATCACTTTTCTGACGGTCTTTTTTCTCGACCATATGTATTTTTTCCTGAATTGTTTTTTTCAAAGTTTGAATCCCCCTCTTCTGTATTGCTGAAATAATTACCACTGGTGTGTACCCTATAGAAAAAAACTCGTCAAGAGAATCCACCATACGATCAGATTTATTTACCACACACATAACTTTCCTGCTATACTTTCTAAGCATATCTATGATGTGGTAATCAGCAGAAGTTAGACCGTTTACTTCTACCATAAAAAGAATAATATCCACACGAGCAAACAATTCTTCCGTTTGGGCTAAGATCATATCAGTGATACTATCTACTTTCTCTCCTATCCCACCTGAATCAATCAATACACACGAGGATTTCTCAATAAAACATTCTGCTTCTATATAATCTCTTGTTGTACACTCCTGAGAAGCAGTGACAGCTTTTCGTTTTCGTATAAGCAAGTTAAACAGAGTTGATTTTCCTACATTGGAACGACCTACAATAAGTATAGAAGGTAATTGCCAATTAGGATGCATGTAGTATTTTCTGTGAGAATTCTACCAATCGTTTTTTAATATCGTTTATGGAGTTCATAGCCAATATCTGCTGCGCCAGACGAACACTTTCATTTCTGCTTAATGACCGCACTATCTGCTTAATTGTAGGGAGTGCTGGATAGTTAACACTTAATTCGTCAATATTCATACCCAAAAGTAACGCCACTGCATGTGGATCTCCTGCCATTTCACCACACATGGCCACACGAATACCTGCTGCATGTGCATGAGAAATAATAATACGCAACAACCGTAAAATACTTGGGTGAAAATAATCATATAAATACGCAACATATTCATTTGAACGATCTACCGCCATGGTATACTGCACAAGATCATTAGTACCAATAGAAAAAAAGTCAACTTGTGCTGCTAACACATCTGATAAGATCGCAGCGGATGGAACTTCTATCATAATGCCGAGAGGTACATCTTTTGAATAGGATTTTCTCTCTTTAGTTAGCTGTTTTTGTACATTGCGAACAGTATCTTTAATCTTTTGGATTTCTTCAGGTACAGATACGAGTGGGAACAAAATACGAAGAGATCCATGCATAGATGCACGATATAGTGCACGTAGTTGCGTGTGAAATATTTCATTATTTGCCAGAGAAAAGCGTACTGCCCGCCACCCAAGGATAGGATTAGGTTCTTTCACACTCGGTAGAAGACTAGATCCTCCCACATCAAGTGTACGAATAGTGACAGGAGCATTTCCCATAGTTTCTAATACCTGCACGTAGGCTTGATACTGTTGCTCTTCATTGGGCCACTCATTTCTATTCATAAAAAGAAACTCTGATCGATACAGTCCTATTCCTTCTGCACCAAATTCTTTCGCTGTTCCTACTTCTTCAGGAACCTCTATGTTCGCTTGTAGAGGAATATATATATTATCTGTTGTTTGAGAGGGAAGTGTTACACAGTCCATACGCCGACTGCGTTCTTCAGATGCTTTTTCTCTTTTTCTTTTATAAAACTCAATGGTTTCCTCTTCAGGATTAAGTATCACCTCACCTGCGGTTCCATCGATAATAACCGTATCGTTGATTTCAACGCAAATAGTTATTTCTGGAATTCCCATCACACATGGCACTTCAAGCGCACGTGCAAGAATGGCTGTGTGTGAATATGCTCCCCCCGTCTCCAATACTATTCCCTTTAATCTTTTATCGCGCAAGGTAATCAACTCAGAAGGTGTAAGATTTTGACAAAAAAGTATACTCTCTTTAGGAATATGAAAAGAACGGGTGTTACGAAGGAGAAGATGATCAAGAATTTTTTTTAAAATATCATAAAAATCAGCTGTTCGCGCACGTAAATATGTTCCTTTCTGACTAGCTATATTCAATTTCTCAACTAACTCACTGATGTAGTTATGTACAATCCATTCAACATTATATGAATACTTTTCTAGACGCTCAGCCACAGTGCTCTTAAACTCTCGATCTTGGAGCATTTCTATATGTGTTTGCAAAATATCCTGTTCGGAAGTTGAAGTTGTTTTATACCGAATAAGTTCTTTTATTTCCTTGCTTGCATATGCGATTGCCTTTTCAAAACGGGTAAGCTCTTCCTGATATCTTTCTTTAGAAATTCTATAGCGCGGAATATGCGTAAGTGTATCTTCAATACTGACATATACTGTACCAACACTAATACCAGCCGATACAGGTATTCCCTTAAAAATATTCATATCCTATAAAATAATAGTACATTGAAATGCATTCATTAGTCAAATTCCAGTATAATATTCCGAGAATGAAATATGGTAAAGCAGCGAAAAAAAAGGGACAATCGCCATCTCGAATTAGTTTTCTGGGTTGCCTCCCTGGCACTTATACTGGTTATATTTTTCTTAAATAAGGATACTATTGATCAAGTTTTAAAAAACACCGGGTTCTCAGATATTGTTCAATCAAAAATTCAAGAACCAGTAAAAGTAATCATCTCTTCTGCCCCTGAGTCATTACAAGACAAGGTAAATACAAATACTACCCAAAATTCAAAAGAAAAAATTGATTCAAAAGAGACTCCTTCCAAAACAATAAACAATAATAATAATCCACTGTCCAAAAAAAAAGATAATAACACACAAGCTACTGCGACCACTATTCCTTCATCTATAAAGAATATCCAACATGCTCGAAAATCCAAACTATATTATATAAAAATCTTAAAAGAAGGAACAATAGTAGCAGAAAGTGTTGAACGTGCCATTGTTCACTCAGAAAGTCCATTAAAAGATACTATCAATACTTTATTAAAAGGTCCTACTTCAAAAGAAATAGCACAAGGATTTCTCAATCTTATTCCTAAAGGATCGCACCTAAAAAGAGTATGGATAAACAATAATATTGCGTATCTGGACTTTAACGAAGCATTTCTATTTAACAATGCGGGTTTTGAGGGTGCCACAGCGCAGGTGCAACAAATAGTTTTATCAGCTCTTCAATTTTCCACCGTATCTGCAGTACAAATTCTTATTGATGGAAACAGTGTAGATTACCTAAACGAAGAAGGTATTTATATCGGAAAACCAATATCGCGTAAAAATCTATTCACACAGAAGACTGAAAGTTAAACGCTTCAATAGTACTACATTCACCAGTTTCCATACATATATCTGCATGTAAGCCACAAATTGTAGCAGGCTTATCAAGCACTTGAAACTCAGATGGGACGTTTGTTTGAATTAACTGAAGAGTAGTATCTACTTCAAATCCTATAATACCTTCCTGAGCACAACAGGCACCTACATCAGTTATATACCCCATACTCCCCTTAATAATACGTGCATCCGCAGTTTGTACATGTGTATGAGTTCCAAAAAGAAGTGAAACTCCTTTCTGAGCTGCAAAGAATCCCATTGCTTCCTTTTCATTGGTGTCTTCTGCATGAAAATCAATGATGACTATCTTTTGTGTATGTTGCTTCAATATAGTTTTAAGCTTCTGGAAGGGGCAATCAAGAGCTTGCATATATCTTCGCCCTTGCAAATTTATAATACAAACAAGTTTCTTACCCAACTCCAATGAAATAGTTCCATGCCCTGGAAGCCCCGATGGATAATTATCAGGTCGCAATAAACAGTTTTCTCGATCCAACAGCTCATGTATATCATTTTGATGCCATACATGATTCCCAGTAGTAATAACAGAAACTCCTGCATGGAGCAATTGTGCAACAATTTGCGCATTGATTCCAAATCCATCACAGGAGTTTTCTCCATTAACAATGATCACATCACTGTGATAACGTTTCTTCAGTGTTGAAAGAGTAGCAATAACAGCTCTTAACCCTGAGCGCCCTATAATATCCCCCAACACCAAAACAGATAGCTTATCGGGCATAATCGATGATGCGGGTTTCGCGTGTCATAGTGATTCGGATCTTTCCTGGATAATTTACACTCTCCTCTATCTTCTTTGCAATATTTCGTGATATCACTCGTGCTTCTGCATCACTTACCTTTTCATGATCAACAATGACGCGAATCTCTCTTCCCGCTTGAATGGCATATGCCTTCTCAACCCCCTCAAACTCGCTGGCAATATCCTCCAACGCCTTCAAGCGTTTAAGGTAATTTTCGTGCGATTCTTTACGAGCCCCCGGGCGAGCTGCAGAAATTGTATCAGCAATTTGCACAATGACAGATTCCACACAAATGTAAGATACATCTCCATGATGAGCTTCAATACAATTTATAACCCGCTCATCTTCTTTCATGCGTTTGGCAAGTTCCACTCCTAGCTCGACATGGCTTATATCTTTTTCACTTTCTATAGCTTTACCAACATCATGGAGAATCGCTCCTCTTTTAACTATCATTGTGTCCGCTTTCAGCTCAGTTGCAATAATAGCAGCTAATGACGCCACCTCTATGGCATGCATAAGGAGATTCTGTCCATAACTTGCCCGAAAATGTTGTCTGCCTATCGCAATTATCCCTTCCTCTTGCATGTTTTGAATACCTAATTCATGCAAGGCTTTTTCTCCCGTCTCATAAATAAACTGTTCAATCTCACTCGTTTTCCTTGTAACAATTTCCTCAATACGAGTAGGATGTATTCTCCCATCAAATATCAGAAATTCCAAAGATTGACGAGCTATTTCCCGGCGGATGGGATCAAAACAGGACAACATAACCACCTCAGTAGTTTCATCAATAATCACATCCACTCCTGTTAAAGATTCCAGAGAACGTATATTACGTCCCTCCTTTCCAATAATCCTTCCCTTCATATCTTCATTCGGTAATGGAACCGAACTCACAGTATTCTCGACACTTATTTCTGAAGCAAGTCTCTGCATGGAAGCTAGAAGAATACTTCTAGATTTCTTATCTGCTTCCCTTTGCATCTCTTGCTCTATCTTAATCAAAGATGACTGTGCATCAAGATGTGCTTCATCTTCTAACGATTTAATTAATAACGTTTTTGCTTCCTCTTTTGTGAGCTCTGCTATTCTCTCAACTTCTCGTTGCCACTGTTCAATATTTTTTTGAAGTTGTTCCTTTTTTTCTTCAACTTTTCTCTCTCGGATAAGTATACTTTGACCTTTCTTTTCAACCTGCTCTTCCTTTTCTACAAGCAGACGTTCCTTCTTTTGTAACTCATCTTTCTTTTCCCAAAAATTCCTCTCTTGTTGATTCCTTTCCTTTTGTAAGGATTCCTGGGCCTGAAGAATAATATCTTTCTTCTGGAGATCAGCTTCGATAACTGCGTCACGCTTTAATCTCTCTGCACGCTGTTCCTCAGATGAGAGTTGAAATTTCGCATACATCCACCGCAACAGCCATCCAGCTAGTAAGCCCACAAGAGGAAGACCAATTGCTAATATAGCTTTCATGATTACTTCCTCATGTATTAAATATAATTTAGTTTCTACAAACTACTTTTTATACTATAGATCAAGAGTACTAAGATGTCAAGCAATATTAATAAAGTTTTTTACATAAATTTCATTTTTTTGAAGAAATAAGAAAAACTAGCTAAAAGAATAGATTATTACTACTACCTGAATCCGTATAAAGAATAGGAAAAACAAGCCCAACCCTCCGTGTTATAGTAAGTTAGCTACAAAACACGATATACCCGGAGAATGAGCATGAATTTCGCTATCGATACTACCACAAACGTCCTGAATAACACAGCTGGAATGGCCTTGGCAGGAAAAGTTTTCAGTTACATCGGTCTTGATCTTCCCAATCATTCACTGATCAGCCTCAGGAAAAAAAGACAATAAAAACTATGGCCGGACTAATCGTTCAGGGACAATCAAGTTATGCCGAGGTGGATCTTTTTCGTAACGACCCTCTCTTTCAACAAGCATTGAGAAGCTCTCTCCTTCTGATCCCGTCCTCATCCGAATGGACAGTGGAAATGATGCCTTTAGCACCCTATCACCTCTGATGGTGAACAACTTTGCAGGAAATGCGGATGAGATCGGAAATGACTTTCCGCAGCCGTTTGCGTTTCCCTTTATGTTTTATATGAAGATCTGATGAGGATCCCATGGCCGTCTGACCGATGTGGATATTTTGTACAGATTCAGGTGCTACCACACAAGAATATAAAACAATATATTTACTAAAATCTAGATTCCATATTTTAGAATACGGCTGCCTCAAAGAAATCTAATTGGATTAGTTTATGAAAAGATAATTTTTCCCCGTTTGATAGGAAGACGTTTCAAAGCTAATAGCTTAATAAGATAAGATGGGATATTTTCTGTATATT
>Ga0256913_10000234_pt1 | contig 27608 bp, 27 predicted proteins | sample Axial_MatmetaG_FD_185970 | JGI IMG/M metagenome (GOLD analysis project Ga0256913, IMG submission 185970) | Deep-sea worm associated microbial mat communities from Axial Seamount, Juan de Fuca Ridge, Pacific Ocean - Axial_Mat | ecosystem: Environmental > Aquatic > Marine > Oceanic > Microbial... | reverse complement strand
AGTTTCAAAAATAACTGCAGCAGTATCAGAATCTAGTTTTGAAATTACATCATTACTGTTTCCATATTCAACTTCAATAAAGTCTGATGTATCAGGAAGAAAAGGGTCTTTGTATTTTTTCTCACCGGCGGCAAGTGCCAAGCCTGTATGTCCATGATATCCGCCTTTTGCATATAGTATTTTGCTTCTTCCGGTGTACCCTCTTGCAAGTTTAATTGATAAATCTATTGCCTCTCCGCCACCTACACCATAAACTACTTTATTTAATTTGCCGGGAAATGATTCTGCTAGTTTTTCCCCTAAAAGTGCTCTACCGGCAGACAGAAGATGATGATTGCCTATGTCATAATCTTCCATTGCTTTGTTAACTGTCTTAATTATCTCCGGATGCCTATGTCCTAAGTTAAAAACTCCACCGTTAGAATGACAGTTATAAAACTTTTTTCCGTTAATATCTTCAAATATTATGCCAATTCTCTTGCCGGGAACTATATCCATCTCGAATTGTTTATAAAGCTCAACTTTGCCTTTAGATATATACTGAGAGTATTTTTCAATATACTCTTCTCTAAATTTATCAAACATAAATCCTCCTTAAATATATATTAATATAATTTTAATAAAAAATAAAGAAAAAATAAAGAAAAAACTGTAAATTTATTGATAAATATTTAAAAATATTTATACTTTATAATTACAGTTACAGTTGTCAAAAGGAGAGCTAATGAAAAAATATATACTATTTTTGTTTGTAATATTTGCTATGGAAGGGCATGCTGAATCTAAAAATTCAATAGATAAATTAAAAAGAAATATTCCGGAATATACAAAGGCATTTACAGAAATTTATAATAATGCAATTTTTGATAAATCAGACTATCGAGAGATGAAAAAAGGAGTTGAAATTGCATCAACTCTTTTACAGGTCTTTGATTCAAAAAGGGCTAAAATGATTATAGGATTAAAAGGATATAAAATCGCCGAAAAATTAAGAGTTGTTTATCCTAACAAAGTTGCCGGTTACTATTATTCGGCACTACTGCTAGGTCTTGCTGCTGTTTATAAAGGTACACAATTTGTTTTGTATGATATACCAAAAATTGAAAAATGGGCTCTTAAAGCAAACGAACTTGACCCGGGTTTAAAAAACGGAGCTCCGGCAAATCTGCTTTGTGGGGTATATTATGAGGCTCCGGGGTTTCCAATTTCTATTTGGAATTTAAAGAAAGCGAGAAAATATTGTGAGTTTGCAATGAAAAATTATCCTACAAATTGTACGGTGTATCTTTATTTAGCGGCTATTTATGATATAGATCAGGGAAAAGATGTTGCAAAGCAAACTCTTCTTAAAGGAAAAAAACATTGTAAGGCTCCTAATGACAGCTTAGAAGAACAGGTATGGTTGGAAAAGGATCTTGAAACTTTAGAGTGGATGTTAAATCGTATCGATAAAGGTCAATCTATTAGAAAGTTTATGGAAAACAGGTAATATAGTAACAACCTTTATTTTATTGTAATTTTTTGTTATAATATCCAAATGAATTATCTGACAACAATATTGTATTCTCTTCCTTATGTAAAAGAAGGAGGTTGGTTAGTCGCAATTATTTATCTTTTCTCTCTTCTTGCAACAGCAGTATTTATTGAAAGAGTGTGGATATTAAGAAAAAAGAATATTTTATCTTATGATTTATGGAACAGGATAAAAGGATTACTTGATGAAAAAAAATGGCATGATATAGAAAAAATACTTGCCAGTGGCAAAACACCTATGGAAAAATTAGCCTTTACTGTAATTATAAACCGTGATTCTGATATAGATATTTTAAAAGAGCTCGTTGAAGATCAGGGTAAAATTGAGAGGGAAAAACTTGAAAGAGGTTTTGGTTTTTTATCATTAACAATAAGTGTTTCTCCGTTGTTAGGTTTATTGGGAACTGTTTCCGGCATGATAAGAGTTTTTTCAACAATAAGTCAAGAATCTCTTGGTAATCCAAAAGTCTTGGCATCAGGAATATCAGAGGCTTTGTTAACAACATTTACAGGTTTAAGTGTTGCAATTATAACATTAATTTTTTATAGTTATCTTTCCTCTAAAGCTAAATCTCTTTCAAGAGATTTAGAGAGTTTTTCTTTAAAATTAATGGATACAATTAAGAAAAAATGAATTTTAGTAAAGATAAATCTGATTCAATTCTTCCGGAAATAAATTTAACTTCATTGGTAGATGTTGTTTTTTTATTGGTTCTCTTTTTTGCAGTAACAACAACATTTCCACAAAAACCTCAAGGATTAAAGATAGATTTACCGGAAGTAAAAAAACAGTCAAATGTTGATTTAAATAAACCTTTGCGGTTTTATCTTGATAAAGAGGGGCTTTTGTATTATAATAAATCATTAATTACAAAAAAGGATCTTTCTGTAATTTTAGAAAAGGCCGGAGGTAAAACCGTTGTGTTAAATGCAGATAAAGATACAAAACATGGTAAGGTTGTCGATACAATAGAAATGATAAAGGATTATGGAATAAAAAAAGTATTAATATCGGTAAAGTATGGAAGAAAATGAAATTATAAAGCTGCTTAATCAATATTCAGGCGGTCTTTTTAAAAGGGATATTTCAAAAAAATTAAATATCAATAAAAAAGTTGTGTTAGAACAACTTAAAATTCTTGAAGAAGAGAAAAAGATTTTCAAAAGTAGTCAAGGTAAGTATTTAATTAATGATAAGAAAAAAAATATTACAGGGAAATTGTTGATTTATCAACAAGGCTTCGGTTTTGTTGTTCCTGAAAATAAAAGAATGTTTGAGGAAGATATTTTTGTTGCAATGAAAGATCTCGGAACTGCAATGGAAGGTGATGTAGTATTGGTAACTATTTACGGTAAAAAAGGCTCCCATGATAAAGGTAAAATTATTAGTGTTTTAAAAAGAGCCACTACAAATATTGTTGGAAAAATTGTTGTTAAAGATGGAGTTCCAATAGTAATTCCGGCAGATAATAATAAACGGTTTTCTTTTGTTATTACAAATTTTTATAAAGAGTTGGAAGGAAAAATCATTGTTGGTAATATCTCAAAATATCCGGAACGGGCATCAGGAGAGGTAGAAATAGTTAAGGTTTTAGGGGAACCAAGCTCTTTAAACATTACTTCAAAAATTATTGAAGAAAAATATAAATTAATAGAGTTTTTTTCTAAAAATATAACAAAAGAACTTTCCAAAATCAGAGAAAAAATTCCAACTGATGAAATAAAAAGAAGAGTAGATATTAGAGATAAACAGCTAATAACAATTGACGGTATAAATGCAAAGGATTTTGATGATGCTGTTTTTGTTGAAGAGACAGCTGACGGTTACAGGTTGATTGTTGCTATAGCAGATGTTGCATATTATGTTAAAGAAAATTCTGAAATTGATAAAGAGGCATTAAATAGAGCCACAAGTGTCTATTTTCCGGACAAAGTTTTTCCCATGTTACCTGAAAAATTATCCAATAACCTTTGTAGTTTACGACCTAATGAGGATAGGCTGGTGCTTGCAATAGAGATTGATTTTTCAAAAACAGGCGTGGTTAATAACTATAAAATTTTTGAAGCTGTTATGAAATCTCATTTAAGAATGACTTATGAAGATTTAAAAGATATTCTTGTTGATAAAAATAGTGATAAAATTCAAAAATATAATGATTTCTATGAGCTTTTTATTAAAATGGAAAAATTAGCAATTATTCTTAGTGATAAAAGAAAAACAAACGGAAGTTTAGATTTTGATCTACCGGAGCCGGATTTTATTTTTGATAATCTTGGAAAAATTGAGGATATTGTAAAGTCTGAAAGAGCAGTTTCAAATCAAATTATTGAAGAATTTATGCTTGTTGCCAATAAGTTGGTGGCATTGTATATATCTAAGAGAAAACATCCAATGCTTTATAGATGTCATAACGCTCCTGATGAAGAAAAAATGGTAGAGTTAAAGGAGTTTTTGCAAATTTTTGGTTTTCATATTTCGGAAAATGTTAAACCGAAGACATTTCAAAAGATAATTAAAGCGGTGAATGATAAACCGCATAAAATGTTAATACAAAAAGTGATTTTGCGTTCTATGTCGCATGCTGTTTACTCTGTTGAAAATTTTGGTCATTTTGGGTTGGCATTTAAGAATTATACGCATTTTACAAGCCCTATTAGAAGATATCCGGATTTGGTAATACATAGGATTTTGAAAGAATTATTAAGAAATGAGGTATCTAAAGAGAGTAAAAATATATGGAATGAGAAATTACCTAAATTAGCAGAACATACATCTTTAAAAGAGAAAATTTCCGAAAAAGCCGAAAGAGAGATTATTGATTTTAAGAAAGTTGAATTTATGGCAGATAAAGTAGGTGAACAAGACAGTGGTATAATAAGCGGATTAAGTAATTTTGGTTTTTGGGTTCAGTTGGATAAATATTTTGTTGAGGGGTTTGTACCTTTAAGAGTACTAAAAGATGATTATTATGTTTTTATTAAAAAAGAGTTTTGTATTAAGGGAGAACATTCTGGAAGAAAATTATATTTAGGAGACAAAATAAATGTTCAGATAGATCGAGTTGATATGGAAAAGGTGAAAATTGAGTTGTCTGTTGTAAAAGATAATAATTCTGATAAACCAAGAAAGAAAAAATCTCGTAAGAAAAAAAGGAAAAAGAGTTGAATATTAGAGAGAAGATAGAAGAGAGAGAAGAGTGTTTTCTCCATCCCAAAGCAATAAGAAGTAAAAACTCTAAAGGCAGATTATCTCCTGAGAAGGAGGAGAGTGATATAAGGACATGTTTTCAAGTAGACAGAGATAGGATATTACATTCAAAATCATTTAGACGACTTAAACATAAGACTCAGGTATTATTACATCCCCAAGGGGACCACTACAGAACAAGGTTGACACATACTTTGGAAGTTACCCAAATTGCCAGAACTATTTCCAGAGCATTAATGTTAAATGAGGATCTAACAGAGGCAATTGCCATGGGGCATGATTTAGGACATACTCCTTTTGGACATGCGGGAGAAAGTCTTTTAAATGAAGTTTGTGACGGTGGTTTTAGGCATTATATTCATAGTTTAAGAGTTGTTGATATACTTGAAAAAAATGGGAAAGGATTAAATTTGACTTTTGAAGTAAGAGACGGAATTTTAAAACATTCTAAAGGAAAAGGACCTATTGTAGGAAAAGGAGCTCAGAAGCCGGAGACACTTGAAGGTAGAATTGTACGAATTTCTGATATTATTGCATATATTAATCATGATCTTGATGATTCAATTAGAGCCGGAGTATTATCAGAGAAAGATTTACCGAAGTTTTGTACCAAAGAGTTAGGTGAAAGATACTCGGAAAGAATAAACAGTATGGTTATTGATGTTATCAATGAATCAATTAAACATGGTCTTGACGATATTTGGTTAAGCGATAAGATGTTGGAAATAATGACAAAAATGAGGAAGTTTCTTTTTGATAAGGTGTATGAACTTGATAGTATGAAAAAAGAATTTATAAAAGCTAAAAAAATTTTGCTTGAACTATATGAATTTTATTTAAAAAATGCTAATATATTTGAAAAGGATATAGGAGATTTTGGAAATAGCGAAGATAGTATTCACAGAAGAGTTTGTGATATTATAGCCGGAATGTCCGATGAATATGCTTTGTACAAATATAATGAATACCTTATGCCAACGAGATGGAGGTTTTAACATATAATGTCAGAAAAGAATGAAAAGAATTCTGTAGCAAATCTTAAATTAGTAAGAGTTTATTTTGGTAATTTAGAAGAATTTATTAAAGCATATTCACTTAATATTAAACAAGGTGGAATGTTTATCAGAACTCCACTGGAATTAAAAAAAGGTGAAAGGATTAAACTTGAATTTAAACTTAGAAATAACCAGCCACTTATCAGGGGTATTGCAGAAATACTAACGGTGGATAAAAACGGTGATGCTGATAAAAGTGGAGGAGTGGCAATAAGGTTTATTCAGTTAACTCCCAACAGTATGAAGTTTATTGATGAGGTTATGCCAAAAAATAAAGAGTCCAAAGAGAATTTAAAAGATAAAATTGAAAATCTTAATGAAGATATTGTGGATGCAGATGTATCTGAAGAGATTATTGAACCGGATGAGATTGTTGAAGCTCCGGATGAGTTTATTGAAACAGTTGAAGAGGTTATTGAAGAGCCGGAAGAATTTATTGATAAGACTGAAAGTGCAGAAACTTTGGAATTTGTAGATGAAGTTGAGGATGATGCCGAATTAAGCAAGGAAGATGATAGCGGTATTAACGAGACTGTTACCGAAGAAAAAGATTTGTCAGATAAAAATGATGAAATTCTTGCTCCACCTGATGACAAAACTGAAATTGCCGATGAGGTTGAAAGCAATAATTTTTCTATACCCCAAGAGAAAGAACCACCTAAAGAAGAATTTTTTGAAGCTCCTTCTGAAACTGTTGTAGAAGAAAGTGAGCCTATTACGAGGAACGACGAAGAAAATATTGATCAAGATGTTTTTGTGGAAGGTAAAGTTGGTAATAAAAATAAAATTATTATTGCTGTTGTTATTATATTGATAATAGCAGGTATCGGAGGTTATTTCTTGTTTAGTGGAGATTCCGGTAATGATGAAATGCAACAAATTACAAACAATAATGATGTTGAAACAGTTGAGGAAGAAGAAGAAAATCTTCCGGAAGAGGTTGTAGGAGAAGATGATAATTTAGAAGTTAAAGATAAAAGTAAAGATGCTGTACAAACGGCACAAGAACAACCGGGTGCTGAATCATTAGAGAATAGCGAGCAGAAAGAACAAACAGTTTCATTAGGCCCTGCAAAATCGATAAAAAGTATAGCCTTTAATTCAAATGCAGTTGTAATAACACTGGATGGTAAAATTTCCAAAAGTAAAATAAAATCACTCTCTTTAAGGAAAACAAAAAAAGATGCCGCAAGAGTTGTAGTAAAAATTAAAATTCCGAAAAAAGGTATTGACGATTGGAAAATTTCCGGACAAGGTTTGGTCAAGCAAGTAAGACTTGGAGTTCATAAGCCGTGGATTTGGATTGTTATAGATTTTAAAGGACGACGAGTACCTGCTCATAAAATTACTACTGAAGATGATAAAATATATATCAGCTGGTAATTAATGGAGATAATTGACGGGATTAAACCTTATTTTGTTCCTATATTGTTTTCTGTAATATATTTTTTTGTTTACTTTATTTTCATCTTATTTATTAAATTAATCGATAAACAGAGAAAGGAAGAAAGGAAAATACAATTATTACCTATGCTTAAAAAGCCTCTCTTTTTTTGGGTAATTTTAGCATCAGTTATTACTTTTCTTCCGGTAATAAACCTTAAAACTTCAGTAATAAATTTGGTAGATAAAATAATTCTTATTCTCTTTATTTTATCAGTTACTCTGTTAAGTGACAAAACAATAAACGGTTTTATATCAGAATCATTTAAAAAAATAACTAATACAGATGGTTCAGTTTCTCTCTTCTTTACAATTTCAAAGTTAATTATATATACAATTGGTAGTTTGTTGGTTTTCCATGTTTTAGGTATATCTATTGCTCCTATATTAACTGCATTAGGTGTTGGTGGTCTTGCAGTATCTTTGGCTCTTCAAGATACTTTATCTAACCTTTTCTCGGGAATTCATATTCTTTTTTCAAAACAGATAAGGGTTGGTGATTACATAAAATTGGACTCTGGCGAAGAGGGATATGTTGTTGATATTAATTGGAGAGATTTAACAATACGGCAGATTCAAAATAATATTGTTATAGTACCTAATAAGAATATGGTTTCGGCAAAAGTAATTAATTTTTATCTGCCGAGAACAGAAACTACAGTTATTATTCCGGTTGGAGTAAGTTATGATTCTGATCTTGAAAAGGTAGAAGAAATTACAATACAGGTTGCAAAAGAGGTAATGGAACAGGTAAACGGCGGAGTACCTGATTTTGATCCATTAATAAGGTTTAATAATTTTGGAGATAGTTCAATTGATTTTTCTGTTATACTGAGAGTTAAAGAATATACTAATAAATATCTAATAAAACATGAATTTATTAAAAAATTACATAAAAGGTACAAAATTGATCATATTGATATTCCGTACCCGATTTCCAGTATATATTTAAAGAATTCAATTGTTAAAGAGGAGAAGAGAAATAATGAAGAAAGCTCTTAGAGGAAGTATTTTATTAATATTGTTTCTTTTATTGTCAACGGCTTGTAATAAAACAAATAGTGAGTTATTTTTGTCATCTGACAAAACATATAGTGGTGAAGTTCCTTGCGAAAATAGAGCAATTGGCGGTATCTCTATGGGAGCTTACGGTTCTTCCAATCTTGGTTTAAAAAATTATAAAATGTTTAATACTTATGTTTTTTTAGGTGGTCTGATATCCATGAAAGATCTTTTAACCTACTTGGTTAAGCGCAACAGACCTGTTTGGGAGGCTCCAAATGATGCAAATATAGATCATTGGGGAAATTTTCCCACAAGACAAACCTTAACCTATATGATGCAGGATATAACATTGGCTTATGGAAATATGTTGTATAATAATCCCTATTCAACATTTTACCCGCCTGATACTCTTAAAGAGGTGGGAAAGGGATTTGACCTGTATAATCCAACGGGAAAATATAGGTTAATTGATTATTTTGACGGGGGAGATAAAAATATAGGCACAAATGATGAAGGAGTTTCATATTCAAATGGTATGATTGATGAAGATGAAGTTCCTAATATACCTGTAAAAATAATGCTTGCAGTTGATTATAACGGCAACGGTAAAAGAGATCGTCTCTATAATTATGCCGGAGATGTAACTTGGAGTGAACCGGTTGCTAATCATTGTTGTGAACCGTTTATTGATAAAAATAATAATTTTTTATGGGATGAAGGGGAGAGTTTTGATGATTATGGTCTTGATAAAATTAAAGGGACAAATGACGAAGGAGAAGGGAACGGGGTATATGATAGAACAGATGCTGTAAATTATATGCTTGAAAATGATCCGGTTAAAAGATTTAATGATATTTCCGCAGAAGAATTGAAAAAGAAAAATTTTTATTTTGATGTTGGAGATAAAGATGATTTTGAATTTTATCATCACTATACAACTTTTTTTAAGTCAATGTATTCAAAGGGATTATCTGTTACTACCGTTAAAGGATATCCCTATGATTCAATCTTTCCCAAGAGTAATCCGGCTCAATATTTAAAATCCGGAAACAATATTTTTTTTGAATATCCCGGTCATCATGTAGGTGGTGTTCAGGGTATAGTTACAAGATTTATTTTTGCTTTGTCCTTTGTCTCTATGCACTTTCCGAAGTTTAATTTTTATGATGTCAAAGAGGGAGACCATGGAACAATTGAAATAAACAATTTTATTTCTCCGTCATTTATTCCCGGTACGAAGACTTCCAAAAGGTACGGTATATATTTACCACCTGGATATTATGAGCATCCGGACGAATTTTATCCTATATTTTATTTTTTCCCCGGATATATGCAGGCATTAGAGACAACAGCGGAGATTTGGTTTAGAGATATTGTAGATTATTTAATTTGGAACAGATATTTAAATAAGATGATTATTGTTTTTGTTGATGGTGCCGGTGGTTATGGTGGTTGTTTTTATGTTAATCATGTTGATGATTCCGGCCAAGACCCGGGACAATATGAGGATTATATTTTTAAAGACTTAATTCCTTTAGTTGAAACACATTACAGGGTAGCAAGATAAAAAAGTGCCCCCGGCAGGATTCGAACCTGCGGCACCAGGATTAGGAATCCTGTGCTCTATCCTACTGAGCTACGGGGGCAGATATTTTTAATATTATATTTAGATTGAAAAAATGTTCAAGGATTCTTTGTTTTTTTAGGCATTAATGAACATTATGGTTAGTTTTTTGTCATAACAGACAGGAGAAGTAAATTTGGATCTACATTTTTCATTTATCACTTTTTTTATAAGTACAATAGGAGCAGGATATTTTTATTACGGTAAAAGGCAGGTGGATTATTATTTTATGTTAACCGGTATTGCCTTAATGGTTTATCCCTATTTTGTTGAGGATATTGTTGTCTCAACAGTAGTTGGAATTCTTATGCTTATATTTCCTTTTTTTGGAAAAAGGTACCTTTAATTCTCTGTTGAAACCAGTGCAAAATTAATATCACTAATAGGTCTGATTTTAATATTATTATAGTAAAAATTTAATATCTCTATGTAATTTTTACCTGCCTTTGACATATAATATGCTCCCCATTGACTTAATCCTACACCATGCCCGAATCCTTTTCCTTGAAAGTAGAGAGTTGACCACTGTTTTTTCATGCTGAAATATGAACTCCTTATTTTTGCAGGTCCCAATAACAGTCTTAGATCATTAACTTTTAGGAAAATGTTTTGTCCTGTTGTTACCAATTTTACTTTACTAATATGTTTTGATCCGTTGTAAATAGGTATAATGTTTGTTAGTCGTCCTTTGTATTTATATGTTTTTTTAAGTTTATTATCAATATCTCTTAGAGAAAATTTGGCTTTCCAATGTTGAGGTTTTTTTGAACACCATGGATCATAACCTGTATTAAAATATGGTAAATTAACTCCCCATACATTTCGAGGTATTTCTTTATATCCGCCGTTACAAGAGTGAAAATAGGCAAGTATAGGCAGTCCTTGATAAAGCATTACCATGGAACGAGTATCTTCTATTGCTTTATTCGTTGTCGGAGCCTCTATTTTGGCACCTTTATAGACTTGTGAGAGCACAGAGGATTCAACATCGTATTGGTTATTTTCAAGCATGTGATAAACTGCATAAGTCCTTGCTGCTATGGCTTGAGCTTTTAGTGATTCCATTGGCCATTTAGGACTGACTTCCCAAGGCAGAACTCCTTTTAAATACTCTTCCAACGGCAGTATATTCAAAACTTTAAATTTATTATTTTCCAAAATAAGAGTCAAATAGCCTCTGTAAGGTCTTCTTTTAAATGTAACTAAACCGTTTACAGGAGAAATTGTAATAGTTGTACCGACAGGATAGTCTTTAACATAAAAATTTCCCTTCCATCTTAAAGGAGATGATATTCCCCCGGGAATATACAGGGTTACTTTTCCGATTCCTGTTGTTTCATTAAAATCTTCCCATAACTTTCCTGTGCCGATATTAACACGGACATTGTAATTAAACTCACTTCGTTTTATAATGTCTTCTATTGTAATCTCTTTTTCTTCTTTAGTAGATTTTTTAGATTTTTTTTTCTCCACTATAACTAACCGCTTCATTTTCTCTTTCTTTTCATAAAAATCATTTAATACGTATCTAATTGATGCCTCTTGGGGTTTTCCTTTATAAAATTGAAGTATATTTTCTAATTTTGATATTCCTTCGTTAATATTGTTGGATTTTCTGTAAACTTGAGCTATATTGATGAATATTTCTAAGTAACTGTTGCTGTAAGGTATTGTGAACTCCTGTGCTTTATTATATTCTTTTAATGCCTCTTTATACTTGTGAAGATAAAAGGTGTATATATCCCCTTTTTTTTTGTGAAGATTAGATTTATCTTCTTTGCTTAACTTAATACTTTCCCATGTTTCCAAATATGAAATTGAAGCAAGATAGTTACCTTTACTTAACAGGTCATTTACTCTTTCTTCAAACGGAGAAGTTGCCCATAGTTGAAAAGAAAAAAGTATTAATGTAAAATATAAAATATGTTTAAAGATAAATTTTCCACAAAAGAGTTTATTGACGAACTTCATAGTAGTTTAGATTATATCACATTTTACGAAGATGTGATAGATTTTTTTTTAGAAGAAAGATTAAAATTTGTATATTCAAATAAAAATTTAAAAAAACTAATTAATTTAATAACTTGGAAACATAAAGAAAGGAGAGTTGTTTTTATTGTTGATGAATGGGAAAGCTCTCCGCCTTTTACAATTACATTATTTAAAGATAAATATAGTTTTGATTATACTTATGACGGTTTTAAAAAAGGAGATTTGTTAATAAAAACCGATCATGTAACAATGATGTCTGTCGGCTTGAGAAGTATTAGTATTTTAAGAGCATTGGTTGAAGATAGAGTTGATTTTTATCCTTTTTTCCCTTTTCTTGATAAATTATTTATTGCTGTAATTTTTAATTTAAAGATAATTTAGGTTTTTTTAGAGAAAAACCCCAGAATTTTTTGCCAAAAATTCTTTTTTTCAACAGGTTTTATATCCTTTTTTGCTTCCTGTTTTTCACTTTTTATCTCTTCCGGCTTTTTAGGAACAGTTTCTTTTTTCTCTTCTGGATGTTCAAGGATATTTTCATTTTTATTCTTTATATTATCAATTTTTTTGCCTTTATCTCCAAGAAGTAAGTCTGAACGATATGTCTCTTTCTTTACTATTGTATCTGTTTTAAAATATGTTGTAACTTCTTTACCGGAGATCAAATCTTTTGCGGAAACATGAAGTATGCTCTCGTCATCAAGAGTAAAATTTATTTCTATTTTAACTTCACCGGCTTTTGCCTGAGTAATATCTGTAAAAATAAATTCACCTATATACTCATTTTCCGCAACTTTAGAGCTTTCACCTTGATAAACTTTTACTTTTACCGCTTTTTGATTATCTTTTGAAGTTCTAAATACCTTTTTAACGGAAATAGGAACCTTGGTGTTTTTGTTTATTAATCTTTTAAATTTGCCTTTTGCAAGACCAATTCCAATTGAAACCGGCAATACATCAACAAAGATAATAGGTGAGTCTCCCTGTTCCAAAGAGTCTGCCAATATAGCTGCACCTAAAGCTACAACTTCATCAGGATGAATACTGCGATTTAATTTTTTTTGAAAATGTTCTTCTGCAAGTTCTCTTACTAAAGGCATTCTTGTTTGTCCGCCTACAAAGATAATTTCAGATATATCTTTAATGGATAATTCTACTTCTTCCAATGTCTTATCGCAAATTTCAAATGTTTGTAAAATAAGGTCCTTTGTTAAATTGTTAAGTTGTTTTTTAGTTAATGTTGATAATAAATTTACCGGTTGACCATCTCTCATTGTGAGAAACGGCAATGAGATTTGAACCTCTTCCAGTGTAGACAGATCTTTTTTTGCTCTCTCAGCTGCATCTCTTAATCTTTGTAAGGCAACAGGGTCTTCGCTAAGATCTATTCCCTCTTTTGTTTTAAAGTCTTGAACTAAAAATTCAGCTATTCTTTGATCAAAATCCATTCCACCGAGAAATGAATCTCCACCGATTGCCCTGACTTCATAAACATGTTCAAAAAGTTCTAAAACCGATATATCAAAAGTTCCACCACCAAGATCATATACCAGTATTTTCTCATTTATTTTTTTACCCCAACCAAATGAGAGAGCAGCGGCGGTAGGTTCATTGATAATTCTTAAAACATCAAAACCGGCTTTTTCTCCTGCTAGCCTGACAGATTCTCGTTGTTTTTCATTAAAATATGCCGGAACTGTTATGACTGCTTTATCTGCTCGTTCTTCAAGATAATCTTGAGCAAGATCCTTTAGTTCTTCAAGAATTTGAGCAGAGATATCAGTAAGGTCTAAAACCTCTTCCCCAACTTTTATTGCAACTTCTTGTCTTGGGCCCTCAACTATGTCATAAAAAAACTTCATTTTCGTTTTTTTGACAATGCTGGAAGAGAAATGCCTTCCCATTAGTCTTTTGGCGCCGATAACAGTAGAACCGGGATTCATTACCATTTGCCTTTTGGCATTTTGTCCGACAAGTTTGTTACCTTTTGTGTCTTTTGCAATTATTGACGGTACTACCGGATCTCCTTGAGGACTTGGAATTACCTTTGGTTTTCCATTTTCAACAATTGCCACAACAGAATTAGTTGTTCCTAAATCAATACCTACGACTCTACCCATAATCAATATTATATTATAAAAACAGCAAATTGCAAGTTTTTTTTGATTATAATTATATTGCAAAAAATCTTTTGACAAAATATTTTTTTTAGTTATAATTTAATACACTTGCTCCTTGCTCGATTATTAATTTAATCGGGCCAGAATAAATTAACCGTAAGGAGGTAAATATGTCACAATACGAAATAGTCTTTATTTTAGCGGACAAAGTTGACGAATCCGGAGTTAAGTCAAATATCGAAAAATTTAAAGAGGTTGTTGAAAAAGTTGACGGTACGGTAACTAAAGCCAACAATTGGGGTAAAAAAACTCTTGCATACGAAATTAACAAGAATAGAAAAGGTACTTATATTATGTTTGAGATTACCGGAGAAGGTCAGTTTGTAAAAGAACTTGAGAAAAAATTCAGATTGTCGGAAGATGTAATAAGATATTTGACAATTAAAAAGAAAGAAACCAAAAAAACAAAATCTAAAGAAAACTAAAGGAGATTATTATGAGAAATTACAGAAGAAAATATTGTAAATTTTGTGAAGATAAGGTAGAGATAGATTACAAAAATGTTGTAGTATTAAGAGATTTTGTAACTGAAAGAGGTAAAATTATTCCCAGAAGGATCACCGGTACTTGTGCCAAACATCAAAGGGAGTTAACAACAGCTATTAAAAGGGCAAGAATGTTGGCATTAATGCCTTTTACCACTGGTGGCAAAAAAAACATATTGTTAATTAAGGATGTAAAATAGGGAGTAGCAAATGAAAGTAATTCTTCTTGAAAATTTAGATAATTTAGGTCAAATTGGTGATATTGTAAATGTTAAAGACGGATATGCAAGAAACTATCTTCTTCCTAAGAGATTGGTTGCAAAAGCTGATCCGAGAAAAATCAAGCAATTTGAGCATGATAAACAGAGAGCTGAAAAAAAGTTGTTAAGATTAAGAAAAGAAGCTCAACAAATTGCCGATAAAATACAAGGGATAAAGTATTCTTATGAAAGGAAAATTTCTGAAGACGGAAAACTTTTCGGCTCAGTATCAGTTACTGATATCCTTAAATCATTGAAAGATTCCGGATTTGAGATTACTAAAAGTCAAATAGAACTAAAAAATCCCATAAAACAACTAGGGATTTTTCAGATAACCGTTCGTTTTGATAGAGAGGTTAAAGCGGAAATAGAGGTTGAGGTAACAGAGGAAAAGCAGGATGACGAATGACAGAGTAAAATCTGTCAATTTGTTGCTGCCCAGTGATCTTCTTGCAGAACAATACCTTTTAGCCGGTATATTTTTAGACAATTCTATTTTTGAGACTATAAGTGGATTTTTGTCTCCTGATGATTTTTACAACCCTGCTCATGTTCATCTTTTTAAAATAATGATAAAATTAAATGAGCGGGAAGATGTTATTGATCCGGTTACCGTTGTAAATCAATTAAAAAGTGATAAATCATTAAAAAAGATTGGTGGAGTTCCATATATTTCAGAACTTGCGGATCTCTCACCCGGAGCAGTTAACACAATAAATTATGCAAAGATAATTAAAGAAAAAGCAGTATTAAGAAAATTAATTCTTGAATTTAGAGAGCTTATGGAAGAGGCTCTTAAAAGTCCGGAAGATATGGACGATTTTATTGATCTGATTGAAAGTAAAATCTATTCAATTACGGAAAGAAGAAATTTTGAAACATTTAAAAATCTTAAAGAGACTTTAAATGAGGTTTACGAAGCAATTGAGCAAATGGTTAACAGAACCGGTGAAGAAGATGTTATTAAAACCGGTTTTTATGAATTAGATGAGATTATTATAGGTCTCCAGCCTGCAAATTTAATTGTCCTTGCTGCCAGACCGGGAAAAGGAAAAACTTCTCTTGCTCTTAATATTGCTCAATATGCCGCTGAAAATGAAACTCCCGTTCTTTTTTTCTCCCTTGAAATGACAGAGTTGCAACTTGGATATAGATTGTTGTCGGCAACTGCCGAAACAAATCTAGAAAAACTAATGAGTGGTCATATTAACAAACAAAATGAATTAGTTAATGTTTTTAAGGCATTGTCTGATTTGGAAAGACTTTCTAATTATATTCATATTGATACTAAATCTACAACTCTTGTTGAAATTAAAGGTAATGCCAGAAAAAAGATGAAAGAACTAAAAGCAAAAAAAGGTTTAATTATTGTTGATTATCTACAACTTATGCATGGTTCAAGAAGGTTTGAAAGAAAAGATTTAGAGATAGGTGAAATATCAAGAGGATTGAAGCAACTGGCAAAAGACCTTAATTCTCCAATAATAGTTCTGTCTCAATTAAATAGAGAAGTGGAAAAAAGAGATACTCCTAAACCGAGATTTTCAGATTTAAGAGAGTCCGGTTCAATTGAACAAGATGCGGATATTATTCTTTTTTTGTATGATCCAAATGAAGTTAAGCAAAAATCGTCCAAAGGGAAAATGGAAGAAAGTCAAGAGGAGAATATAAGTTTTTTACCGGCGGGAGTACAAGAAATTACGGTTGAAGTTGCTAAAAACAGGATGGGGCGGCAGGGAGAGGCAAGTTTATATTTTGATAAGAAGTTTACTAAATTTAGAAATAAAGGCTAAATTTCTAACTGATAAATTGTGTGACTATAGATTTAGGTATAATTTCAAAAAAATGTTCTTTGATTTTTTTTCTGTTTTTTATTAAGAAATCGGTATCATAATTATAATTAAGTATTTTTGGGATAATAATTTTGTCGGAAGATGAGCAAACGACTGTTTTTATTCCTGATAATGCACCGGCAAGTAAAAGCTCCATTGTTCCTTGTTTATTAATGAACCATTCATTGCCGGTTGCATCTGCTCCGGTTAAAATAAGATCAGTTTTTTCAGCTGATAATTTAAGGTGTTCATCTTTGACTATTCTAACTTCTATATTTTTCCTTTTTAAAATCTTTGCAGCAATTATGCCTTCATTGGCCGGATATCCTTCTCCTATGGTTATTGAGATATGATTGTGTTTTGAATATTCTGTTAAAAGATTGATTACAAGGGAACTATGTGATATTGTTGTTATTTTTATAGGTTTTAATTGATATAGTAATTTAAGGCAATTTTCTTTTGAATGTTTCCGGCTTTTTAGAAAATACCCGTTTATCTCTTCAATATTTTTAAGTTTACCTTCTCCTAAAAGTTTTAATTTATATGAAAGATGATACATTTGAGCCATTGCAGGATATGAGTTAATTATTAATTCTGATAATTTAATGTAATCTTGAGGAAGTAGGCTATTGTTATAAATATAGTTAATAATATTGTTTAAAATATATGTTGCACCATGTTGTTTGTCATTTAACAATTTATCAAAGTTGTTATTCATTGGAAAATATTATAATCAATAATATTTTTTTTACAACCATTTCATTTTTTCCCTTTTTTTGATAATATAGTATATATGAAAGATTTTGATATACAGAAAGAAATAATGATAGAGAAGCATTTAATTAACAGGGGGATAGAAAACAGTAAGATTTTAGAGGTATTTAGAGTTGTTCCTCGAGAAAATTTTATTTCTGATGAAAATCAGCGGGAGGCTTACGGAGATTATCCTTTACCTATAGGTAGTGGGCAGACTACCTCACAACCATATATTATTGCAAAAATGTTAGAATTGTTGAATATTGAGAAAGAAGATAAAGTTCTTGAAATAGGTACCGGTTCCGGATATCAAACGGCCCTATTATCTTTGTTGTCAAATAATGTTTTTTCTGTTGAGAGGGTAAAATCGCTTTATTTAGAAGCTAAGAGTAAATTGGAAAAGTTTAATTTTAATACAACTCATTTAAAACTCGGTGATGGAAGTCTTGGTTGGGAAGAGTTTTCTTTGTATGATAAAATTGTTGTTTCTGCGGCATCTCCTAAAATTCCACAAACTCTCATTAATCAATTAAAGGATAACGGTAAATTAATAATTCCTATAGGTAGTAGATTCTCTCAAGTTCTTACTGTTGTAAAAAAGTCTAAAAAGGGATATACTTATATGGAAGATGAACGGTGTATTTTTGTTCCTCTTATAGGTAAAGAGGGTTGGAAAGAATGAATGTAAGAGTTTATTGTAGAGTTTACGGTAGAGTTCAAGGAGTTTTTTTCAGAGCATCAGCAAAAGAGTATGCCTCTGCAATAGGTGTTGGTGGATGGGTACGAAATATGGTTGACGGAAGTGTTGAGGGTATTATTGAAGGAGAAAAAAATAAAGTTGATATGATGATAAAGTGGTGTAAAAAAGGTCCTGCTCATGCTTTTGTAGAGAAATTTGAGTTTATTGAAGAAGATTTTCAAGGAAATTTATTAGAATTTAAGATAAAATATTAAATAAAGGAGGAAAATATGCCTTATATTTCAAGAATATTTGGAAGAGAAGTTTTAGATTCCAGAGGAAATCCCACTGTTGAAGTTGAGGTTGAACTGGAAAGTGGTGTTTATGAGAGAGCTTTAGTTCCCTCAGGAGCATCAACCGGAACTCATGAAGCATTGGAGTTAAGAGATAATGACAAAAAAAGGTTTTCCGGAAAAGGAGTGTTGAAAGCTCTTGAAAATATTGAAGAGATTGCAGAAGAACTTGAGGGTCAATATATTTTGGAGCAAACTTATCTTGATAATATTATGATAGATTTAGACGGAACGGAAAATAAAAGTAGGTTAGGGGCCAATGCTATGCTTGGAGTTTCTATGGCCCTTGCAAGGACTGCTGCGGCATACTTGGAAATTCCGTTATATAGGTATCTTGGCGGAGTAAACTCCCGTATTCTTCCTGTACCGATGTTAAATATCTTAAATGGTGGAGTTCATGCGGATAATAATGTAGATTTTCAGGAATATATGATTGTACCTGCCGGATTTGAAACTTTTAAGCATGCTTTAAGAGCCTCTGCTGAGATATATCATGTATTAAAAAGTGTTTTAAACGAGAGGGGGCTTGCTTCAAGTGTCGGTGATGAAGGTGGTTTTGCTCCTAATCTAAAAAATAATGAAGAACCTTTACAGTTAATGGTAGAGGCTATTGAAAAAGCCGGTTATAAACCGGGAAAAGATATTTTCTTGGCTATGGATCCTGCTTCAAGTGAGTTTTATGATTCAAAAAAAGCAAAATATATATTACAATCTGAAAGTAGAGAATTGACTGCTGATGAATTAACAGATTATTATGAAAAGTTAGTGGATAAATATCCTATTGTCAGTATTGAAGACGGATTAGCTGAGGATGATTGGGAAGGATGGAAAATACATACTAACAGGTTAGCAAATAAAATACAGTTAGTCGGGGATGATATTTTTGTTACAAATCCGGTAAGACTTCAAAAAGGAATTGAGGAAGAGATTGCTAATTCTGTACTGATAAAATTAAATCAGATTGGAACAGTTTCAGAGACTCTGCAAGTTATAGAGAAAGCCCATAAAGTAGGATATACAGCAGTTGTTTCTCATAGAAGCGGAGAGACGGAAGATAGTTTTATTGCCGATTTAGTAGTTGCAACTAATGCAGGACAGATTAAAACAGGTGCTCCGGCAAGAGGTGAGAGAGTTGCTAAATATAATCAGTTATTAAGAATAGAAGAAGAACTGGAAGGTGCCGGATTATTTGCTGGTAAAGAGATATATAATAAATAACGGGATTATTAATGTTACGAGAAGAACTTCGCCAACTTAAAGGTTCATATAGAGGAAATCGTTTTGTACAATGGCTCCTTTTGTTGACTGCATTAGCAATAAATGGAGCTGTAGTTTCCGTATCTGCATATTTTTTCTACAAATATGAGGTTAAACCTGCTATTGGTATTGAAAATGCTGCAGATAAATTGGAAAAAGAATATGTTTGGGTCGCAGATTGGATGGCAGTACCATCAGATAAAATAAAAGCAATCAATAGAATTGTAGATATTAATAAAAGGATAAATGAAAAAAAAATAAATAATGATTATATTAAAATTAAGAGGAAAATTATTAAGCAGTTGTTAATAATTTTAAACTCTCAGGGGGAATCCCCTAAATTGCGATCACATAGTATAGACGGTATTATGAACTTAGTGGAAGATGATAAATCTATTTTCCATTTGTTGGCGGAGCCTCTTCTTTATTTAGAGCCTCAACAATCCTCTTTTTGGATCTCTCAAATCAGAGAAAAAATATTTATTTTAATGTATAGGTTAGATGCTTGTAATGATGAAATAACGGATCTGATATACCCCTATGTTAATTATACTTTTTTAAACGGTGCGGAAAAGATGATTATGTCCGGAGTAATAGGAAGTATTGAATTAAAATGCGGAAAAAATACTGATATTCACTCACTGCTTTCTCCTGTAACATGGAATACAAGTCTTGAGCCTGTTTATTTTGCAAGGAAAGGGAAGATAAAACTTTCCACTTGGGTGACAAAAGAGTTAAATATATTGAAAGATTCTAAAGCAGATTATAAAAAAAGAGCTGAATCTGCAAGAAATCTTGCAAAGGTCAAAACTTATAAGTGGTATATAATGTCAGAAATGATTAATGTATTAAAAACCCTTCTTCCTGAAAAAATTGAGTATGGCACTCAAAAAGGATATATAAGATTAAATATTCTCTTTACTTTACCTAAAATAAATCTTTGTTACAAACCTATGATTAAAACAATGAATAAAATTTGGGAAAATAAATTTGTTGCTCCCCTTGAGAGAAATCTTGCAACGGGAATTATCGGGCAATATAACATTAAATGTAATAAAAAGAAAATTGATAAAATAAAAGATCTTAAAAAGTAAGTTTAACCCGGTGGCCAACCCATAGCTCTTCCCCCAAGAAGGTGAAGATGTATATGGTAAACCATTTGACCGCCTTCTCTATTGCAATTATATATTAGTCTGTATCCTTTTTCATCAATTCCCTGTTTTTTTGCTAATTTTTTAGCAAGAAGTATCATATTACCTATTAATAAACCGTCTTCTTCTTTAATATCGTTTATTGTTTCAATATGTTTTTTAGGGATTATTAATAAATGGACGGGAGCCTGAGGGTTAATATCTTTAAAGGCTAAAAAACTCTCGTCCTCGTAAACGATATCTGCTGAAAGTTCACGATTTATTATTTTACAAAAAAGACAATCACTCATAATTTATGTAATTTTATTTTTTAAGACTGTTAATGCGGCAATTTCAGTAGAAAGACTTGACTTGTTTGCTTCCAGCTGAGCCTTTACCGCATCAGGAACTTTAAAAATAAGTTCAGTGTTTCTATCATCGTCATTTCCTACACATCCTCCGTCCGGTAGACCGTCCGGATTAATAAGTTTTAATTGTCTTTCTGTAATTGCAAGTTCCCTTGATATTTCTGACATACAACCTTCCGGAGAATTATGGTCCAACATTACCGTAAAGATTGAGCCTGTTCCGTCTCCGTTATATGAAACTTCCACTATTCTTGCTTGTTGCGGAAAATCAATTAAGGAAGATGTTTGAATCTCCCAATATCCTTGTGAGTTATCATTATTTTGCCAGTAATCAATCTTGTTAAAATGTCCGTGTCCCACAAGATGTAAAATAATGTTAGGATAACTCATAAATTTTGTTTTCATCTCATCCCCTGAAACTTCAGAGGTACTTTCCATAGAGTAGGTAGGGTGATGACTTGTAACGATTATTAGTTTGTTATCTTTAACAGCTTGTTCAATTGCCGGTATTATTTTGTTATTCCATTGGTCTTGGGTCATGAAACCACTTGCGGTTCCGTCTTTATTTGAACCGGAAAAAGTATCCATTGCAATAACTCTTACAAATCCCGGTCCCGGATCAAAGGTGTAAAAGCCGGTTTTTTCATCGGCACTTTTAAATCCGTGTCCTTTAGGACTTGATGTTGTATTAAAAAACTCTGCAATATATGTTGAAGCATCTTTGTCTTTTACATCTCCGCCTAAAAGTTTTCTATCCGGATCCGGTGTAATTTTAATTGTTCCGTCTGTTAATTTAGGTGCGTCAGGTTTTGAGCCGTCTTGAGTTCCTGCTAATGGAGTGTCTCCTATTGCTGTTTCCTGTAAGGTTTCAGTTGCAAAAAATGTTCCTTGAGGTCTTAAATCATGATTGCCTATAACGACATACCAAGGAATGTCTTTATCAAGTCCCCAAGATTGAAATACATCATCAAAATCATTTCCCGGTCCCGGAATAGGATCATCTTGGGTTCCTGTTTCAGGATGAATTACTTTACCGTCAAGAGTATCAATAAACCATCTGGCTTCTACATACTCATCATTGTCAATCAAATCCCCTGTTGCTATTAAAAAATCAAATTTTTTAGGTTTTGCAATGCCGTTTACTGTTCTTATCATTGAATTAAGAACCTGTTTGGAGTATTGTGAATGAAGTCTGTATGCACCTTCCGTAGTTGTCGGAGCATCTGCAGTTACAACTCTTAACGGAGATTCAATATCTGTTATATGGATATCTGATATTTGAACAAAATAGAGAAGCTGGTATTTTGTTGATGATGTAGAATCAACACCATGATCTTTCCTTGTTACCAATGCACTTCCGTCACCGGCTGTCCATTTACCTAAATTTGAATCTGTTTCAGAAAAGGCATCGTCATCAGGTCCTGGAATATCTTTAACAGGTTTTACGGATTTATATAAAGTTGTAAAATAATCTCCTATTTTATAGTCACTTCCCGGTAAAGTGGGATATGAAATATCAACAGCTTGTTCAGTACTGCAAGAAGAAAATATTGAGGGGATAACTGCAAGAGAAATACTGCCTCTTAACAGATAACTTGAAAATTGCCGTCTGCTTATTTTACTTAGCCACCATTTTGACATAATAAACTCCTTTAATATAAAATAATTTTATTCTTACTACTATATTAAGTTTATAATAAATCCGTAAAAAGGTCAAGATTTTTTTAAAAAAAGAATTTTTTTTCTAAAATTATCCCTGTTTTTTAAAACCCCCAACCAATACTTAATCCGCCGTAAGGGAAAACCGGAAAATTTTCAATAGCCGGACCACCATCAACACTTACCAAGGGGCTTAAATATACTCGTAAAACTGCTCCTATTTGAAAGTTTTTTCTCCAGCCAATAATCGGAGTCAATATGTAAGATGAAATTGTGTCTTGATAGCCGGATGCATTAGATTTTCCTTGCCAATAACAGCCACCTAATCCAATCTCTAAAAAATTAGAGCCTGTACCGTAATTTAAAGTTATCTGATGGGGGACAGAAACTCCGCCAATCATTATTACCGATCCGATTCCTAAAGATCCCATTACAAAATATTTAGATTTAACAGTAATTACCCTGCTGTAATTTATTGAAGTAAATAGTCCGGAGCCTAACAGTGTAACATCTAATACATTCATTCTTAAATTTTTAGATGTTATATTATTCTCTTCTCCAAATAGCGATGAAGTAAACATGGTAATTAAAAAAACAATTGCGAATATTTTTATTTTTTTCAAATCAACCTCCTGATAGATTAGTTTTAATGTTCTATTAAAAAATAGTGCAAAAGATATGCCAAAAATAAAAATGCCAAGATTTCATAATCTTACAAAGATAGGTTGTGACAAACTATTTAATAATTTATTAAATAGTGACATAATTGACATAGTTATTAAGATTTTAGAAAGATAATATTCATTATTATGCATAGTCGTTGTTGCAGAGAGTTAATACTTTTTCTATTTTATTTAGTTCATTTATTAGCAGTTGTTTAGTTTCTGTAATGCTGTCTTTTTTAAAAGGCCCCCCTAAAATTGTATTAGTTACTTCTATTTTTATATTGAATACTTTTTATCTCTGCCTCTGTTTGTATACAATAATCCATACCTATTTCCAATACAGTAAGTATAATCTTTTGACAAAAAAAATCTTCTATGGTATTATATTCGGAGGTCAAAAAATGAAGTTAAACTTACCTGCCGGGTATAAAGAAGAGCTTATTTCTAAAGAAATAGACTTGGAAGTTCAAAGAATCTCAGAGAACATTATTTCACAAAATGAGGATTTTTCAAAAATAGTCTTTATCGGTATTCGTTCCAGAGGGCAATTTATTGCAGAAAGGATAAAGGATTTTATTGAAAAAAAATTAAATGTTAAAATAACTATGGGAATTATAGATATAACATTTTATAGAGATGATCTGTCTCACAGAAAACATCTTCCTCAAGTTAAAGAGAGTAAAATTCCATTTAATGATTTAACCGGGAAAACAGTTATTATTGTTGATGATGTAATGTTTACCGGTAGAACGATACGGGCGGCAATGGATTTGATTTTTGATTATGGAAGACCGGATAAAATTCAGTTGGCAGTCTTAGTTGACAGAGGTTATAGGGAGTTGCCTATTCATCCTGATTATACGGGATTTAAGTTAGATACAAACAGAGAAGATGCGGTACATGTACTGGTAAAGGAATCCGATAGTGTAGATAAGATAATTTTATGGAGGAAAGAATAATGGTCTCGTTTCACGGAAAAGATTTAGTTTCGCTGGCTCCCTTAAAAAGAGATGACATTGAAGGTTTTTTTTTGCTTGTAGACGAAATGAAAAACATAATATTAAGACCTGTAAAGAAAGTTCCTACACTTAGAGGAAAACTTGTTGCCAATCTTTTTTTTGAACCTAGTACAAGAACACGAAGCAGTTTTGAACTTGCCGGAAAATATCTTGGTGCAGATGTAATAAATTTTTCATCATCCGGAAGTAGTGTAACCAAAGGAGAAACCCTGCTTGATACAGTATATAATATAGGGGCGATGAAGCCGGATCTTCTTGTTATAAGACACTCAAGTAGTGGAGCCGCAAAATATGTTTCATTAAGAACGGATATTCCGGTTGTAAATGCAGGAGACGGTATTAATGAACATCCCTCACAAGGATTACTCAATGCCTATACAATAAGAGAGTTTAAAAAACAACTTGACGGATTAAAAATAACAATAATGGGAGATGTTGCTCACAGTAGAGTTGCCAGATCTGATATATTGGCACTTTCTAATTTTAATACTGAAATAACTCTCTACGGTCCTAAAACCGTAATGTTTTATGACCATTCTCCATATAATGTAAAAATTGCCCAATCTTTGGAAGAGGCGATAAAAGATGCTGATGTATTGATGATGTTAAGGATTCAAAGAGAGAGACAATCTGCTCTGTTAATTCCGTCAATAAGAGAATATGCAAAGTTTTACGGACTTTCTGAAACAAAATTAAAAATGACAAAACCTGATGTAATTATTATGCATCCGGGACCGGTGAATCATGGGGTAGAGTTATCAACGAATGTTGTTTACGGAGACAGATCGGTAATATATAATCAGGTAACAAACGGTGTTGCTACCAGAATGGCAATTCTCTATACACTACTTGGAGGAAATGCAAATGAAAACTAAAATTATTAATGGAAATATTATTGATGTTGAAAGTAATAGTGTTTATAAAGGTACGGTATTTTTAAAAGACGGTATAATTGAGAAAGTTGAAAAAGAGAATAATACTCAAAAAGATGATTATGAAATTCTTGATGCTCAGGGCGGATATGTTGCCCCGGGAATTTTTGATATGCATGTTCATTTTAGAGATCCCGGTTTTGAGTATAAAGAGGATATTAAAACAGGATTAAGGGCTGCTGTGGCAGGGGGAGTTACTCGAACAGCATGTATGCCTAATACAAAACCGGTAAATGACGATCCTGCAATAACTTCATATATGGTTGAAAAAGCAAAAAATCTTAAATTAAGTGAACTTTATCCCATTGCATCAATTACAATGGGGCAAAAAGGTGAAACTCTTACGGAAATGGGGCTTTTAAAAGAGGCAGGTGCAGTTGCTTTTTCCGACGATGGATTACCGGTAAAAAATTCTGATGTTATGAAAAGAGCTCTTGAGTATGTATCTCGATTTAATGCTCCTATAATATCTCATTCGGAAGAAAAATCCGTAAGTGGAAATGGTGTAATTAACGAGGGAAAAGTCTCAACTTTAATGGGGCTTCTGGGAATTCCGGCAGCAGCAGAGGAAATTATGATTGCAAGAGATCTGCTTTTAGCGGGATACACTGGTTCTCACATGCACATTGCTCATATAAGTACCAAAGGAAGTGTTGAATTGGTTAGGTGGGCAAAGCAAAGAGGATTTAATGTTACTGCTGAGGTGGCAATACATCATTTAACATTAACGGAAGAGGATCTTTATAAAGCAGGATATGATACAGATTATAAAATGAATCCCCCTTTAAGAACTTCAGAGGATGTTGAAGCTCTTTATCAAGGTTTAAAAGACGGTACAATTGATACAATTGTTACAGATCATGCACCTCATGCCAGAGTAGATAAGGACATTGAGTTTGATAAAGCACCTTTTGGAATAATAGGTTTACAAACACTTTTGCCATTATCGTTAACTCTATTTAGAAAAGGAATTTTGACTTTACCTGAAATTTTTGTAAAATTATCTTTAAACCCTTCAAAGATTTTATCATTAAAGGGTGGTGTAATAAAAGCAGGGGAGCCGGCGTATTTAACGGTATTTTCTCTTGAGAAGTATCTCTTTACGAAAGAGATGATTGAGTCAAAGAGTAAAAATTCTCCATTTATAGGTAGAGAGATGGAAGGAAAAAAATTGTATACAATTGTTAAGGATAGAATTTTATAATGAAAAAAAGGGCTATTTTATTTTTAGAAGACGGAACGGTTTTTAAGGGCTTTTCTTTTGGTGCTGAAGGTGAAACTACCGGAGAGGCTGTATTTAATACAAGTCTTACAGGTTATCAGGAGATTATTACTGATCCGTCATACAGGGGTCAGCTTGTAACAATGACCTACTCTCAAATAGGTAATTACGGAATTAATTCGGAAGATATGGAGTCTGAGAAACCTCAAATAGCCGGTTTAATTATTAAAGAATATTTTGAAAATTACAGTAATTTTCGAGCAACAAAAAGTCTTGGTAATTGGTTTAAAGAGAATAATATTATAGGTATAGAGGATATTGATACAAGGGCATTAACAAAGCATATTAGAAACAACGGAGCAATGAATGCTATTATTTCTACTGTTGATTTTGATAATAATAGTCTGATGAAAAAAGTAAAAGCCGTACCGTCAATGAGTGGTCTTGATCTTGTTAAAGAGGTTTCTACACAAAAACCTTACTGGTGGAAAGAGGGTATTTGGTCATTGACAGATGGTTACAAAAAACACGAAGAACCTGAAGGTGAAAATTTTGTTGTTGCCTATGATTTTGGAATAAAAAGAAATATTTTAAGATTGTTAACAAACTCCGGTGCAAAAGTGAAAGTTGTTCCCTCAACAACTCCATGGAAAGAGGTATTGGATATGAAACCTGACGGTATATTTCTTTCAAATGGACCGGGAGATCCTGAAGCACTTCAATATATTGCTGATAATGTTGGAAATTTAATCGGTAAAATTCCTATTTTTGGGATTTGTCTTGGCCATCAAATAATCGGAAGGGCAATTGGAGCAAAAACATATAAATTAAAGTTCGGACATAGAGGAGCAAATCAGCCTGTTATGGATCTAAATTCCGGAAAGGTTGAAATTACAGCACAAAATCATGGTTTTGCAGTTGATATTGAGACATTACCAGATTGGGTGGAGAATA
>Ga0256913_10000233_pt1 | contig 27713 bp, 27 predicted proteins | sample Axial_MatmetaG_FD_185970 | JGI IMG/M metagenome (GOLD analysis project Ga0256913, IMG submission 185970) | Deep-sea worm associated microbial mat communities from Axial Seamount, Juan de Fuca Ridge, Pacific Ocean - Axial_Mat | ecosystem: Environmental > Aquatic > Marine > Oceanic > Microbial... | reverse complement strand
AAAAAGACAGCGAAATTGTCGGGAAATTTGAAGCCGGATTTGGTGTCGAAAATATTACCCCGAAACTTGGAGATACCGACAATCCTGTGAAGGGCTGTTTCTCGAATGTTCCTTTGGCCGGTTTCGGCGATAGAAAAAGTTCTGCGGTTGGTGTCCACGACTCAATTTACGTAAAAGCTGTGGCATTAAAAGTAAACAATAAACTGGTAGTGGCTATTAGTGCCGACATTTTGCTTATCTCGCCTTATGTTGCCGACAGTGTCGCATTTTTGCTGAACAGGGAAGCAGGGATAAAACGCGAACAGATTGTTTTTGGCTCAACACATACACATTCAAGTATAGGTGCATTTTTAACGGGTATAATAGGCGAGAAATTCTCGGGGAAATTTCAACCCGGAATTATTTCGTTTTTAAGCCGAAGGTTTGCTAGTGCCGCGTTAAAAGCAATTGCCGATATTAAACCGGCATCGGTAGGCTCGGTTGAAATAAAAGTACCCGAATTGGTGCGAAACAGAATGAACAAAGATGGCGGGCGGTTAAACGATAAATTCACCTGTTTAAGTATTGAGCAAACCAACGGACGAAAAACGATAATCGGTACTTTTGCGGCACATCCCACAACACTTGGCGCAAGCAACTACGAATTCAGTGGCGATTACCCGGGTTACTGGCAACGAAAAATTGAAGAAGAGTATGCCGATGTTGCCATCTTTTTTGCCGGCACGCTTGGCAGTCATTCGTACAGTGGCGGCGTGGGCGAAAAGTTTGAAAAAACACGGGATGTTGGCGAAAAACTGGCAGGAAGATTAATAAATAACAATCAGGATATTTTAAAAACCGATTCGGTAACAATGGCGTTTTTTGCAATTAAAGTGAATAAATCACCCATGCAATTTCGCGTTGCAAACAGTTTGTACCTGTCACCGTTTATCTCAAATAAACTTATTCCCGAAAACGATAGTTACTATTTGCAAGGGCTGAAACTGGGAAATCTTATCTGGATTTCGATGCCGCTCGAATTGAGCGGTGAGATTGCAATAGATTTAAAAAATGCATTAAAACTGGCCGGATACAATTCGATGTTTACAAGTTTAAACGGCAATTATTTTGGTTATGTAACACCATCGAAATATTATTATCACAACGCTTACGAATCGTTTTTAATGGGTTGGTACGGTCCGTCGATGGGCGATTATATTACCGACCTGCTTTATAAATCGGCAGATAAACTTACCGGCAAAAGACTGTAGAATTCTTTTCTAATCAATGTCAATAATAAAAGGGTTTTTCATTATCCGCTCCGAAAGGTCGTCAAATTTTTCGTGCCATCTGTTGGCAAAAATCAGAAACTGAAGTTTTTTTGTACGGTCGGCAAAGCGGTAAACAACCGTGTGGTTGTTGGCGGGGAAAAGTGTTTCGGCATCGTCAACTGCCAGAATTCTTAGGTTTGTTGTTGGTATTCCGGTAGTACTGAGTAGCTCCTGAATTCGTTTTGGGGTACCGATTAAAATATCCAGCCCCTCGTAAATCATATTCTTTTGATACTGAATTTGTCCTTTATCGAAAACGGTGAACGTTCGTAAATTGGTATGTTTCCCGAGTAACTTAAAAAGTTCTTCCATTTCAAAAGCTTTCTCTTTTGTTTCGGTAATTACAACTGCACGCGGCGCCTCCTCAAACGCTTTTTTCAGTTGCTGAATAATCCCGATTACAATTGCGGTCGATTTTCCCGAATCTTTTGGGGCAATAACAAACAGGTCGGCTCCCGATTTTATTTTTGGAATACAACTGCTCTGAATCTCTTTCGGATTGGTATCGTACCCTGCATCAATTATTCCCGATGCCAACTCCGGTGTCAGTTTATTTAGTTTCATATGATTATAATTGTTTATTTTCAAAGGTATTCGATGTAACTCGCTGTAATAATGATTCTCTTCCCGCCAAGTCGGGACAAGTTGTGTCCGAATAATTTCCATGCTCGTTTCATCTTATCCTCTTTTTGTAAAATGCAAATATCACCTATTTTTTTAGATTATTCGGTGTTAAAATATGGTTGTTGATTTTAAAACTATCATCGATAAAATTAATTGTTCTATTTGTGCTTTTTTCAATCTTGCAAATTAACCCATATTATTTACTATTTTTGAACAGATAACGGTACTGGAATTTTAGTAGCAGCGTTATTTTTTGTTTTACAAATGAATAAAAGAGCTAATTATGAAAAGAATAAAACGTTTTCTGGGGATTGTAATTTTACTGGCAATTGTAGTTTATGTTTTAGGCCCGAAACCCGAAAAAGCAGAGATGAGTATGGACTTGCCCTCAATTTCGGGTAGTATTGGGAACATTGAAAATTATATAAAAAGAAATGATGCAGGATTGCAGATAAAACCTGACAACGAAACAAGAATTATCTGGGCGAATGATTCGGTTAAAGAGCGCACCGATTATTGTGTTTTATATTTGCACGGGTTTTCGGCATCGTGGTACGAAGGCTACCCCGCACACGAAAAGTTTGCGAAAAAATTTGGGTTTAATTTATACATTCCTCGTTTGGCTTCGCACGGTATTGTTACAGAAGACCCTTTAATTGATATGACACCCGACCGTTTGTGGGAGTCGGCAAAAAACGGATTAATGGTTGCCCGTGCACTCGGAAAGAAAGTGATTATAATGAGTACTTCAACCGGTGGAACACTGGCTCTGCAACTGGCGGCCACTTTTCCCGAGTATGTAAACGCATTAATTTTGTATTCGCCAAATATAAGAATAAACGAAGCCGGTTCGGCACTGCTCTCGAAACCGTGGGGATTGCAAATTGGGCGAAAAGTGGTTGGTGGAAAATACCGCGTTACAAACGACGATTTCGAGTCGAAAGATTGCCAGTACTGGAATTGTAAATACCGTATGGAAGCCGTTGTTTATTTGCAGCAACTGGTCGATATTACAATGAACAAAGAGACGTTTAAAAGGGTTACCGCACCAACGTTTGTAGGTTATTATTATAAAGACGAAGAGCATCAGGACGAAACCGTTAAAGTGAGTGCCATTTTAAAAATGTATAAACAGTTGGGTACATCTCCCGAAAACAAACGAAAAGTTGCCTTTGCCGAAGCCGGCGACCACGTAATAGGTTGCGAATTAACATCGGGGTGTGTCGACGAGGTGGTGGCAGAAACCATTAAATTCGGGACAGAAGTTTTAAAACTTAAACCGGTAAATTAGAGTAGTTTAAATTAGAAAACCACAGACTTACAAATCAATTTTATAATCTGTGAATCTGTGGCAATAATTTTACGAACGGGAGACTGACGTTCAGATTTATATTTTCGATGCGGCGGCTTCGTCTAAAATCCAAATTAGCCGTCCGTTGTTGGGCGAAATGTGATAGGCAGGTAAAAGTTTAGCTTTTTCATCGTCGTTCATAATTTCCGAAATACGAGTTGCTTTTGCTTCGCCTGTAGTCAGAAAAAATATACGGTTTGCATTATTTATAACCGTTCCCGTAAGAGTAATCCGTTTTTGTCCCGAATCAGGGTGTTCTGCCACTGCACAAATATTTTTATCGGTAAGAAGTTCCATCTGGTTGGGGAAAATAGAAGCAGTGTGTCCATCGTTTCCCATTCCTAAAATAATTAAATCGAAAACCGGAATTTCACCGCGCCGGTTCAGATTCGAAACAATTTCTTCGGAATACCGTACTGCCTCCTCTTCCGGATTTTTTTCACCACGGATTCGGTGAATATTCTCTTTCGGAATGTTAATTTTCGATAAAAGATAATCAACCGTCATTTTATAGTTGCTCTCTTCATCGTGTGGCGAAACACATCGCTCGTCGCCCCACCAAAAGTGTATCCTTTCCCATGGAATTTTGTCGGCATACTTTTTACTCATCTTTTTAAACAACCCTTTGGGCGAGTTCCCTCCCGAAAGGGCGATGTCGAAACGGGGTTGATTCGATTTTTGTGCATGCTTAATAATCTCTTTTGAAATTGCCTTGTACACTTTTTTAGGCGTTTCAAATATTCTTACTTCTGTATTCGATACCATTATAATTTGTTTAATAGATTTTTAAAAACAGTTATAACTCGCAATATAAACCATCGTCAGTCAGGTTCTTACATGGGAATCTCCACTCTGCATTCGGAAGAAGGTCGAACGATTCCTCCGGCCCCCAGGTTCCGGCGGGGTAGCCGTAAATTGGCATCTCGGGATTGTTTTCCCAGGCATTAATTATGGGCTGTACAAATTTCCAGGCCTCTTCAACAGCATCGCCACGCGCGTAAAGTGTTGCATCGCCCTGCATACAATCGAGTAATAATCTTTCGTACGCTGCCGGAACAGTTGTGTTGGCCAAATCGGAATAGTGGAAATCCATATTTACCGTTTGTACATCGAATCCTGCACCCGGTGTTTTCATCCCGAATTTTATTAAAATCCCTTCATCGGGCTGAATACGAATAATGAGTTGATTGTTTTTTTGAAACATTGAATTTCCGGTATCGAACAGGTGGTGCGGAACACTTTTAAAATGAATGACAATTTCGGTCACCCGTGTCGGTAATTTTTTCCCTGTACGAATATAAAACGGAACGTCAGCCCAACGCCAGTTATCGATAAAAAATTTCAGTGCAATAAATGTTTCGGTTCTCGAGTTTGAATCTACGCCGGGTTCATCGCGGTAGCCTGCAACCTTTTTGTTCTTTATTTTCGATTCGGTGTACTGGCCGCGAATTACATAGTCGGCAATCCGGTTTTCGGGAATCGGTCGTAGCGACTGAAAAACTTTAATTGTTTCGTTTCGTATTGCCGTTGCATCAATTACAGTTGGTGGTTCCATAGCAACAAATCCTACCAGTTGCAACAAATGGTTTTGTAACATATCGCGCAGTGCTCCCGAGTGGTCGTAATATCCGCCACGCCCTTCAACACCCAAACTTTCAGCCGAAGTTATTTCAACCCGCTCAATATAATTGCGGTTCCAGAGTGGCTCGAAAATGCCGTTCGAAAAACGGGTTACCAACATATTTTGTACGGTCTCTTTCCCCAAATAGTGGTCGATGCGGTATATTTGCTCTTCGTTAAAATAGTTCAGCAAATTAATATTTAATTGTTTTGCCGAATCGAGAGTAGTTCCGAATGGCTTTTCAACAATCAACCGCCTGAAAAATTTTGAAGATTTACTAAGTTTATTTTTCGAAAGCAGACGCGGAATTATTTCGTAAAGCGATGGCGGAGTAGAGAGATAGAAAATGTAATTCTTTTCAATCTCTAAATCGGTTGAAATTTGTTTTAACCGATTTTTTAACGGAGCAAAATCTGCAATCCGTTTGGTTTCCACCGGTTGATAGAAAAGCATCTTTTTAAAAGCATCAACATTTTCATTTTTTGGTAAAAACTCGGTTGCTCTTTTTCTGAAATCGGAATCTGTAAGCGGCGAGCGCGAAGCTCCTAAAACTGCAAACTTTTCGGGAAGCAGGTTTTGAATGTATAAATTATAAAGCGCTGGGATTAATTTCCTTTTTGTTAAATCACCCGAGGCGCCAAAAATTATAAGTATTTGATTTTCTGTAACTTTCATAATTGGTGTTTGTATTATTATATTTATTTGTTTTCCGAAATAAAAAAGTTTTCTTATTCAACACAATATACAATAATATTGTTTTCGTAAAACTTGTACCAAAGTTTAAATTTTGTTTTTTTATTGAGTGCTCCTGAGAAATCTCCCTCTTTTTTTATCTCGAAAGGGGGAATGTAAATTTGTTCGTTAAACTGAATTCCATCTTCATCGGTACATTTAAAAATAGCCTCTTTTGCACTCCAGTATAGTGTGGTGGCAACTTGTATATTTTCTGTTTTTTCAATCTGTTTTAGTTCTTTGTTATTTAGGAATTTACCTGCTATTTTTCTGATATTCCGGTTGGTGCTTTCAATGTCGATTCCAATTTTTTTTGTTGAAATAATTACGGCAACAAAATCGGCCGAGTGCGAAATGCTGATGTTGAAATTGCTGTTTTTAAGAAGTGGTTTCCCCGATTGCAGGTATTTAATTTCAACTTTTTTGTTAAGCAGTTTTTGCAATAAAAGCCGGGTGGCAAGGTATTCTGTTTTTCGTTTTTCGTTTTTAATTTCTGAAAATTCTTCTTTTTCGTTTGCCGAAAATTGAAATTGATGAATTAAATCCGCTGCTTTTTCATTCAGTTTCCAGATTCCCAAAACTCCGGCATCGGTTGTTATTTTCTCTGTAAATGGCATTATTTCCAGGTTGTGGTTTCAATTATTCTGATAATGTCGGGTTCGAAAAAATCGATTACCGGTTTAAGCGAATCGATGTTGGGTACATCGTTAATGTAAAAAGCACCGCGCAAAAAGTTGGTTGTACTGTCGGTTAAAAAGAATTGAAACGGCGAAGCGGCATTCCCTTTAATCCGGTAAATTGTACCGTAAACGTTTTTCGCCGGGTTAATATAAATTTGCTCTTCAATGGCATCGGCTTTTATCGAGTGTTTATATGCAAGTCGTCTCGACTCTTCCATTAATTCGGCCAGTTTGGCCCGTTTGTTTTGATGATTGTTGCTTTCGAGATTGTAATACGAAATATGTATTTCTGCCCTGTTCTCCGGAATCAAAATATTTATCCAGAACGGTTGGTCGGGGTTGCGGTTGTCCGATATAATTTTTGAATAGTCGGGAATTTGGAATTGGTACGGGAAGTTGGTTTTGTTTAGCGGATGATATTTTTTTTCGGGAAAATCGATTCTGAAAAAACCGTGTGGTTTTGGAGTGTATTTCTCTTTGCACCCGGCAATAAAAATGAGTAAAATAAAATAGATTACAGTTCGTTTCATTCGCTGTGTTTTTACATCAAACGTACAAATGTATGAATTATGACAAACAATTATAAATTATGTTTTTTTTTGATGGGCGATGGAATTCAGATTATAATTGGATTCGGATAAAATTTTACCGGTCGATTTCAACTTTTATCTGTTTTATACGGCGGTTGTCAACCGCTTCAATTGTAAAGTGAAAACAGCAACAATCTATCTTTTCGTACAGCGATGGGATTTCTCCTTTCAGTTCTAAAATAAGCCCGGCCAGCGTATCAGCATCGCCTTTTACTTCGTCGAAAACAGAGTCGTCGCAGTCGATGGTTTTATAGAAATCGCCCAAAAGAACTTTTCCGTCGAAAAGGTATTTGTTGTCGGTTATTTTGGTGAAGAAGTTTTCCTCTTCATCGAATTCGTCGGTAATGTCGCCCACAATCTCTTCCAGAATATCTTCGAGCGTAACAATTCCGGCGGTGCCGCCATATTCGTCGACTACAATTGCAAGGTGCACTTTTGTTTTTTGAAACTCCTCTAAAAGCGAACTGATTTTTTTTGTTTCGGGAACGTGAAAAGGCGCGCGAATAAGTGTTTGCCATTTAAACGAATTTCCTTTGTGGCTGTGCGGCAAAATATCTTTAATATAAAGTATTCCGCTAATATTATCGAACGAGTCGGTATATACGGGAATGCGTGAATATCCCGACTCGTTAATTACGCGTAAAACTTCGGCAAATCCCGATTTTATGTCGATAGAAACCACATCGACACGGGGTTTCATAATCTCTTCAACATTTTTATTTCCAAATTTTACAATGCCTTCCAGAATCTCTTTTTCGTCTGATAGTTCGTGGTCGGAAGTCAATTCGAGTGCCTGCGAAATTTCGTCCATCGATATTTTTTTCCGATGTTTTTGCAGCCTTCTGTTTACAAACGATGTGGAATAAATCAGCATCGAGTTTACCGGTCTGAAAACTTTTTCGAGAATTTGTAACGGGAGCGACATAAATTTTGCAAACCCCAATGCGAAATGTGTGGCATAAACTTTTGGGAAAATTTCGCCAAAAAGAAGCAGGAAAAAGGCAATTAAAACAACCTGAAGAATGAACTCGGTAACCTGTGAATTTTCGATGGTAACCAGATTCGATGTAATAAAAGAAGTTAAAATAATAATTCCAATATTTACAAAATTGTTGGTTACCAGTATTGTAGCAAGTAGTTTTTCCGGGTTTTCGAGATTCTTTAAAACCCGTTGGTTGGTTTTGTTCTTTTTTTGCAGCTTTTGTTTATCGGTAGGGCTAAGCGAAAAGTAAGCAACTTCGGAACCACTAATTAATGCTGACGTAAGCAGTAAAAGCAAAACAACAACAATACTAACTGCAATGCCAATAGTTAAAGGGTGAAATTGAATGCTTAAACTGCCAAGTTGGGCAGTGTCAAGTAGTGGTTCTGTTTTCAAATTTATAATCTAAGTCTTTAATTAGAATGGTAAATCGTCGGCATCGGCATCATCGGTTTCAGGTTCAACGGGTTTTGTTGGTGTTGTTGCCGTAGCCGAAGTGGCTGTATTTTGATTTTGCTGTGTGTCGGAATTTCCTTTTCCTCCAAGCATTCTCATTGCGTCGCCATAAATTTCGGTCATGTATCTTTTGTTGCCATCTTTATCGTCGTAGCTGCGTGTGCGAATTCTACCTTCGATGTATAACAACTGGCCTTTTTTAACATATTTTTCGGCAACTTCGGCGAGCCCGCGCCATAAAACAATATTGTGCCACTCGGTAGTTGTTACCCGCTCTCCATTTTTAGCGGTGTATGTTTCGGAAGTTGCAAGTGGGAAATTTGCAACGGCCACCCCCGAATCTAAATGTCTTACTTCCGGGTCTTTGCCCGCATTCCCAACTAAAATAACTTTGTTTACTGACATGATTTTTTCTTTTTATTGGTTAACACTTAAAAATACAAATTCTATTAATATTAATTGAATGTTACCGATTTTTTTTATTCAATTCCTAAATCTTTAAAAAATTGTTCCACCAATCTTGGTACAGCAAATTTATGAATATCTTTTTTATTTACCCGAATAAATTCATCGGATTTAAAATCTTTATTTTTTATTTCAATATGAATAACGTGTGCATAAATTATTTGATGGGTTAAAATATGCTTTCTTTTTGCTGAAATTGATTTTATATTTCCTTTTAAGTCTGAAATCTTTGTAAATCCGTTTTTCAGAATTTCAACATCCGAAAGTTCTTTTTTCGTTTCGATTAGCGGAAACTGGTATAAATTCTGCCAAATATCTTTTCCTGTGCGTTTTTCAAGAAAAAGATAATTTCCGTTTTCGATATAATAAAAATAGAAATACCGTTTTCGTTGTTTTGCTTTTTTAGATTTAACGGGTAGCGCATTTACCACGTTGTTTTTGTTTGCAATACACGTTTGTGCTACCGGGCACAATTTGCAATTGGGCGATTTTGGCACACACTGTAAAGCTCCAAATTCCATTAGCGCCTGATTGTGCATCCCCGGATTTTTATGCGAAATTAAATCGTTGGCAATTTTATAAAACTCTTTTTTACCGCTATTTGTGTCAATCGGCGTTTTAATTCCAAAATAGCGTGCAAGTACCCGGTAAATATTCCCGTCGACAGCGGGGTGGGGCAGATTAAAGGCTATCGACGCAATTGCAGCAGCTGTATAATTGCCAACTCCTTTCAGTTTTAACAGCTGTTTGTAATCGGCAGGAAATTGCCCGTTAAAATCGTTAACAATTATTTTCGCAGTTGAATGAAGATTTCTGGCACGCGAATAATAACCGAGTCCCTGCCACAATTTTAACACTTCATCTTCGGTTGCCAAAGCAAGCCGGTTAACCGTCGGAAACTGAGATTTAAAGTTAAGGAAATATTTTGAACCCTGCGTCACACGCGTTTGTTGGAGAATTATTTCGGATAGCCAGATGAAGTATGGATTGGTAGTTTTTCGCCATGGCAATTCGCGTTTATATATATTGTACCACTTGTAAATATCGCCTAAAAAATCGCCCATAAATCACTAACTAATTAAGAATCTTTGCAAAAACAAAAATAATTGTTTTGAAAAGCTTTTGAGTATATAAATTATTTTTATTTTTGCACACTCGTTTGAATCGATAATATATTGAAAATTAAATAATTTAAGAAAATGACAAAGGCAGATATTGTAAATGAGATCTCGAAAAATACTGGGATTGAGAAAGTAACTGTTCAAAAAACAGTTGAGGCTTTCATGGAGACTGTGAAAGATTCATTAGTTGATGGTAAAAACGTTTACCTAAGAGGTTTTGGAAGTTTTGTAGTGAAGCAGAGAGCAGAAAAAACAGCCAGGAATATTTCGAAGAATACAACCATTATTATTCCCGCACACAATATTCCTTCGTTTAAACCGGCGAAAACATTTGTATCAGAAGTTAAAAACAAAGTAAAGTAAATAGTATGCCAAGCGGAAAGAAAAGAAAGAGACATAAGATGGCTACTCATAAACGCAAAAAAAGATTGCGTAAGAATAGACATAAGAAAAAGAAATAAGAATTACTAAGTAATTCTTTCTGAGAGTTTTGATTAAACCTAAAGCATAACGATGTTTTAGGTTTAATCTGTTATAAACAATAGTATTAATTAAAATTACAGTAAAGGTTGTGAGTAGCGATTTAATTATTGATGTAACTCCATCCGAAATTGTGATTGCCTTACAGGAGAATAAAAAACTTGTTGAATTATCGAGAGAAAGAAGCGGAGCAAAATTTGCAGTAGGAGATATCTACCTCGGCAAAGTAAAAAAGATTATGCCGAGTTTAAATGCCGCTTTTATCGACGTTGGTTACGACAAAGATGCTTTCCTGCATTACCTCGACATGGGGCCGCAGTTTGCAACGCTAAACAAATTTCTTCGAATTGCTTCTTCCAAGAAGAACAAAATTTCTTCCATCTCAAGGATTCACTCTGAACCCGATATTAATAAGGAAGGAAAAGTTAACGAACTTCTAAAAGTAGGCCAGAAAATTTTGGTTCAGGTATCAAAAGAACCAATCTCGACAAAAGGGCCTCGGTTAACTTCAGAAATTTCGATTGCAGGACGGAACCTGGTTTTAATGCCTTTCAGCGATAAAGTTTCAGTATCGCAAAAAATAAAAACCAACGAGGAGAAAAATCGGTTAAAGAAACTGATTCAAAGTATTAAGCCACGTAAATACGGCATAATAGTTCGAACGGTTGCCGAAGGAAAGAAAGTCGCCGAGCTCGATCAGGAACTCAACAGGTTAGTTGCCAAATGGGAAACCATTTACAACAAGCTCAACCGTATTCATGCACCATCGCTCGTAATTGGAGAGATGGGAAGAACTACGGCTTTGTTGCGCGATATTTATCATCCTGACTTTAATAGTATTATTGTTAACGATCAAATAGTTTGCAACGAACTCTCCGATTACATAGGTAGCATTCAGGCCGATAAAAAGAAAATTGTAAAGTATTACAATGGACGACAACCCATTTTCGAACATTTTGGAATCGAAAAACAGATAAAAGGGTCGTTCGGGAAAACCGTTTCTTTTAAAGAAGGTGCTTATCTAATCGTAGAACATACCGAAGCGTTTCATGTTATTGACGTTAACAGTGGTAATAGGGCGAAAGCAGGGTTGGACCAGGAGACAAATGCTCTGGACGTAAATATGGCTGCCTGCGATGAAGCAGCGCGGCAATTACGGCTCAGAGACATGGGCGGAATTATTGTTATCGATTTTATCGATATGCATGTGGCTGCTAACCGACAGAAAGTGTACGAACACATGAAGGAGGTGATGTCAGCCGACCGGACTAAGCACAACATTTTACCTTTAAGCAAGTTTTGCCTGATGCAAATTACCAGGCAGCGCGTGCGACCCGAAGAGAATATCGAGACAGCCGAAGTGTGTCCGACCTGTAAGGGAAGCGGTAAAATTGTGCCTACTGTTTTATTTGCCGACGATTTAGACGGTAAAGTAAAATATATTCTTACTGATTTGAATAAGAAAAAATTGTCGTTGAAGGTGCATCCGTACGTGGCAGCTTATTTAACCAAAGGGTTAAAATGTTTCCAGAACCGATGGTTCTTTACGTATTTTAAGAGAGTGAAAATTGAGGCAGTCAACTCCTATTCATTTCTCGAATATCATTTTTTCGATGAAAATTCAGAAGAGATTATTCTTTAAGAATAAAGATAATTAAGAAAGCCGTTTTGTAAAGAGCGGCTTTTTTAGAAGTTATTTAAAGTTAAAGGGGATTTTCGAGAGTAGTGAAATAATGTAAAAGCAGTTAATAATATTTGTACGAGTTAAATATGATACCATTAAAAGCAGACAATAATATCATATAAATCAATATGTTGCTCGCAGATTTTTAATTTGACTTTAAATAACTTCTTAATAAAATATGTTAAAAACTCATTTTGTGTTACTCCAATTACATGTTTATTTGCCGGAAATTGAAATATTTGTAATTAAGAAACTTTTGAGGTTGCAAATTGTTATAATTGCCTGATTGATTTTGAATAAGATTCATAAAAATTTATTAAAAGTATGAAAACGATAATTTTTAGTTTAGCACTCTTTTTAACTACCCTGGTTGCACAGGCGCAAATTGTTAATCCTACTACCTGGGAATTCGACTCGAAACAAAATGGTAATGAAGTTGAGTTGATTTTTAAAGCAACAATTGAAGCCGGCTGGCATTTGTACGACACCGATTTGCCGGATGGTGGCCCCATTGCAACTTCGTTTGTTTTTGCCGATTCAACGAAGTTCGAATTCGTTGGTAAAATTCAGAAAAATCCCGAACCGGAGATTCATTACGACGAAACTTTTCAAATGGATGTGGGCTATTTTGGCGAACAGGTTGTGTTAACACAAAAAATTAAATTACACAATTCCGACCCGGTTAAAATAGATGGATTTGTACTGTTTATGAGCTGCAACGATGAAACCTGTACTCCACCAAACGAAGAGGAATTTTCGTTTTCGTTTAATGCCGATAACGGTGCAGCTGTTGCATCCGAGAAAGTTGCAGATGCAGGTGCGGCAACTGATTCGGAAGATGGAAGCGGGCAAACGCTTTGGCTGTTTATTTTAATATCGGCACTGGCAGGTTTTGCAGCAATTTTAACGCCCTGTGTATTTCCGATGATTCCGATGACTGTTTCGTTTTTTATGCAGGGAAGCAACGATAAAGGAAAATCGATAAAAACCGGAATGTTCTTTGGTTTTTCAATTGTACTGATATTTACTCTGTTGGGAGCGCTCTTCTCGTTTGGCGTTTTTGGACCGAATGTGGGAAGCATTTTAAGTACACACTGGATTCCTAACTTGTTATTCTTTATACTGTTTCTGGTATTTTCAATCTCATTTTTTGGTGCATTCGAAATTATTTTACCCAGTAGTTTTGTGAGTAAAACCGATGCGAAAGCCGATAAAGGCGGAATGATAGGTGCATTCTTTATGGCACTCACAACCGTTATTGTTTCGTTTTCGTGTACAGGGCCATTTATTGGCGCGCTAATTATTAAAGCGGTGCAGGACGGTGGAATGCGTCCTTTGCTTGGAATGTTTGTTTTCGGACTTGCATTTGCAACTCCGTTTACATTGCTGGCTATTTTCCCGTCGGCACTTAATAAATTGCCAAAATCGGGTGGCTGGCTCAATGCAATAAAAGTAGTTTTTGCTTTTATTTTGTTGGCTTTCGGATTGAAATTTCTAAGCAACATCGACCAGGTTTATGGTTTTGGAATTCTTGGCCGCGATATTTATCTCGCCATCTGGATGGTTGTTTTCTCATTACTCGGAATGTATTTCCTTGGCAAAATAAAATTTGCACACGATACCGATTTGCCGTCGGTTGGAATTGGAAGATTGTTCCTTTCGATTGCAACATTCACGTTTGTAATTTACCTGTTTACCGGATTGCTGGGAGCTCCGCTGTCGGCGGTTTCGGCATTAATTCCACCGCAAGATGAAAGTCATTCGTATGCAATATCGAGTAACGGGGGCGGTGCAACAAGCAGTACAAACGTAGAGTTGTGTGGCCCTGCAAAATATGCCGACAAATTGCATATTCCGCACGGATTGCCCGGTTATTTCGATTACGAACAAGGGCTGGCTTGTGCAAAGAAACAGAACAAACCGGTATTTTTAGTGTTTAAGGGACACGCCTGTTCGAACTGTAAAAAGATGGAAAGCTCGGTGTGGACAAATCAGGAAGTGCAAAAAATGCTGGCCGAAAAATATGTAATTGTTGAACTTTATACCGACGACAGAACGACACTTGACGAAAGCGAATGGATAACTTCGGAGTTGGATGGGAAAGTGAAAAAAACAATGGGGAAGAAAAATCTCGATTTGCAGATTTCGAAATATAAAACAAACAGCATCCCGTTTCACGTTATAATTGAACCCGACGGTACAGAGATGAAAATGGGAGTAACATTTAAAGAAGATGAATTTAAAGCTTTTATTGAAAAAGGTTTAAAATAAAAAAATACAAAGATATTTTTAGAAACCCCGGGAGAGATTCCGGGGTTTTTTATTTGATTTATTTTGATGATAGTTGGAAGAAATTCAATAATTTTAGTCGATTTAAATTTCCGATTATGTATTTAAAAGATTGGCTTTTTTGGAACGTTGATACGCAAAACGATTTTGTTTTGCCCAAAGGGAAGTTGTATGTGCAGGGGGCTGAGTTGTTAAAACCTAAATGGGAGCTGATTACGAAACTGGCAAAAGATAATTTTGTCAGGGTTGTAAATAGTGCCGATTTTCATTATCCCGATTCGCCGGAGCTGAGTTCATCTCCCGACTTTATCGAAACTTTTCCGCCACATTGTATGGCAAATACAAGCGGCGCTGAATTTATTCCCGAAACCAATCCTGAAAACCCGGTTGTTTTCGATTGGGATAAAACCGATTTTGAAATTTCAGAAATAGAGAAGCAGCAAAATATTGTTATCAGAAAAGATGCATTCGATGTTTTTAAGGGGAATAAACAGACCGATGCAATTCTAAAATATTTATCGCCGAAAAGTGTGGTCGTTTACGGGGTAACTACAAATGTTTGTGTTAACGATGCAGTTGTTGGATTGGCGGAGCGGGTTGAGCAGGTTTATGTAGTAGCAGATGCAATAAAAGAGTTGCCAAATATTTCGCTTCCGTTTAAGAATTGGGAAGCATTAAAAGTAAAATTAATTCGATTGGAAGATTTGGAGGAGTTAATTAAAGCAGGATAATTTTATTGGTATTGATGATATTTCTATTTTCCCCGTTCTTCCCAAAAACGTTTTTCAATAAGTTCGCTGCGTTTAATGGTCTTTTTTATCCACTCAATTTTTATCTCAATTTTTTCTTTTTCGGTTAATTCCCAATTGACATCTGAATTATGCAACTTGTCGGTTAAATGGTACAATACAATGGCTGCCGAAACCGAAATGTTAAAACTTTCGGTAAACCCAAACATTGGGATTTTTAGAAATTCGTCTGCTTCATTCATTATTATTTCCGAAATACCTGGTTTTTCGGAGCCAAAAACAAGAGCTGTTTTTCCACTTGTAATATCATAGTTGGGAAGTTCCTGGTCGTTGGTGTGTGGTGTTGTCGCTACAATTTTATACCCCTCGCTTTTTAGTTTTCTTATGGCAGCCAGGCTGTTGTTTGCTTCCTCGTTGTATTTAATAAGGTTTAGCCATTTCGATGAGCCGAGTGAAACCTCGGTATCGAGTTTGAACTCGTTCCTGTTTTCAATAATATGCACGTCCTGAATGCCGAAACAGTCGCACGAGCGCAAAACAGCGCTTGCATTTTGCGATTGATAAATGTCTTCTAAAACAACGGTAATATACTTTGTACGTTGTTCAATCACCCGGTTAAAAAGGTTTAATCGTTCGGGGGTAATGTGTGGAGACAAGTATTTAAGTAATTCGGACTGAATTTGCATTTGTTAAAATTTTATATAAAAAAAGGGAAACAAAATGTTTCCCTTAAATTTCTTTGTTTCGTTAAATTACGCTACAGTGTCAGCTAATTCAGCACCAGCTTTAAATTTAACAACTTTTTTAGCTGCAATTTGAATTTCTTTACCAGTTTGTGGATTTCTTCCGGTTCTTGCGCTACGCTCAGTAACAGAAAAAGAGCCAAATCCGATAAGAGCAACTCTATCTCCACCTTTTAAAGCGTCAGTGGTTGCAGAAACGAATGCGTCAAGAGCTTTTTTAGCGTCAGCTTTAGTTAGGCCAGCTCCGGCGGCCATTGCATCAATTAATTGTGCTTTGTTCATACGGCAAAATTTTAATTAAATGGTTAAAAATGTTGATAATCAATTGTTTATAAAACAAAATTTCTTTTTGTAAAATAATCTGAGTACTATCTGGCGTAATAAAAAAACTTGTAATACCAGTAAAATCAATAGTTTCAGAGTCCTTTTTTAATTCAAACACTAAATTCAGAAATAAGTTTTTAAAAAACAACCATTCATACTTTTTTTTTTTATCAATTCTTATTTTTTTTTGCAAAAAGGTTTTTGCAGTTTGAAAATTAATTCTACTTTTGTCGCGCTCGGAGAGATGGCAGAGTGGTCGAATGCGGCGGTCTTGAAAACCGTTGTACCGCGAGGTACCGGGGGTTCGAATCCCTCTCTCTCCGCAAATAAATCCACTAAAGTTATTTAGTGGATTTTTTCTTTTTTTTATTGTTAATAACTTTTCGTTTTAAAGAATTGTAATATCTATTCGAAGAGTAGAATTGTTTAGGTAATTTAGAATGAATTGCTATATTTGCAATCGCTAAATTAAAAAGCAAAACACACGGGTGTAGCTCAGTTGGCAGAGCACTGGTCTCCAAAACCAGGTGTCGGGAGTTCGAGTCTCTCCTCCCGTGCAGAAAAAAGCTGTAGAAATACAGCTTTTTCTTTTTTATACCACTTTCCTTTTTATATTTTCGGACAAAATTTTTTATGAATGAAGGTTGAAGCTTTTATACCTTGTTTTATCGACCAGTTTTATCCCGAAACTGCAGCAGCTTTTATTTCTGTTTTAGAAAGGGCAGGGTGTGAGGTGAATTATAACCCGGAGCAAACCTGTTGCGGGCAACCTGCCTTTAACAGTGGTTACTGGAAAGAAGCGAAAACAGTAGCCACAAAATTTTTAACCGATTTCGGGCCTGCTGAAATAGTTGTCGGCCCTTCGGCATCGTGTATTGGTTTTGTAAAAAACTACTATTCAAAAATATTTAAAGATGATGAAATTTATCTCGAAAAATCGGAAGTACTTTCAAAAAGAATATTTGAGTTCTCCGATTTTTTAGTGAACCATTTAAAGGTTACAGATTTTGGTGCTGTTTTTAACCACAAAGTAACTTTTCACGATTCGTGTGCAGGGTTGCGCGAATACGGGATTAAAAACGAACCACGTATTTTGCTCGATAAAGTAAAAGGACTGGAGTTGGTTGAAATGGAACACACCGACACTTGTTGTGGTTTCGGCGGAACATTTGCTGCAAAGTTTCATTCAATCTCATCGGCAATGACAGAGCAGAAAGTTGGGAATGCCATGAAAACCGGAGCGGAATACATTGTTTCAACCGAAGCGTCGTGTTTAATGAATATGGAAAGTTATATCCGTAAAAACAATTTGCCTGTTAAAACCATTCATTTGGCTGATATTTTGGCAGCCGGTAATTAGCGCAATTAATGTGTGTTGTAACGGCTTGAGTTTTTTGAAGTTAAAACCTAAAACCTAAGTTTACAAAAAATTGCTGTGGGTTAGATTGAATATTATTTGAAAGCAAGTCGCTAAAACCATAATTGATACCTGCCTCTACAAATATAAATGCCACATCGATTCCAACACCACCCTCGCCATAGAAATTAAATTTGTTGATATTGTCTTTTGTATATCCCATATCATTATCACCAACATTTAGTGTAAAAGCGGGTATTACCCCTGCGAAAACCCTTACCCCAATTAATCTGTCGGCAAATGAAGTAAAATTAAGGCCAAGTTTAATAGGGAAATCGATAGCGCCAACGCTAAAAGTAGTTGTGTCGGTTGATGAGGCTCTACCATTTTGTTTATCAATTCCCTGGTAACTGGAATTGTTATAAGTTGCACCGATTTCATAATAAAAGAACCTTCCACTTTTATACGAAAAACCCAATAAATAACCGATTTGTGGGTTCGAGTCATACTTGTCGGTAGCAGTTTTAAGGGAACTATATGTAGCACCGGCAAAAACTTTAAACGAATCTTTCTTTTTCTTTGTTTTTTTCTTTGGCGTTTTCTTAATCGTTGAATCTTGAACAGTTGTTTGTTGCACTACTGTATCTTGCACTACAGGCTCTTGTGCAAAAATAAAATTCGAGATTAATAAAAATAAGAATAGAAAAAAGGAAGTTTTTATTAGTGCTGTCTCTTTCGTTGTTTTCATCTCATTATAAATTTAATTTTCAAAGGTATTCGATGGAACTCGCTCTATAATGATTCTCCTCCTGCCAAGTCGGGACAAGTTGTGTGAGAACTTTTTATCATGCTCGTTTCATTTGGTTAATTATTTTGTTTAGTTAAAGATAAGTTTTTTTAATTGAAAGTATAAATAAAATAAATATATTTTCATATGTTTATAATTGTTTATTTCCAAAGGTATTCGATGGAACTCGCTCTATAATGATTCTATTCCCGCCAAGTCGGGACAAGTTGTGTGACAATTATTTGTTATGCTCGTTTCATGTTCGGTTGCCTAATTTCAAGGAGAATAAAACTTTAGGGAATAACTTAGTATTCGATGCAATTAGCAATGCACCTGTAATTTAGTGGCTTAAAACATCTGCATTTCGTGTAGTTTTTTATAACGGCCGCTAATTTTTAGTAACTCTTCGTGCGTTCCCTGCTCAATAATCTCACCTTCGTGGAGTACACAAATTAAATCGGCGTGTTTAATTGTTGAAAGTCGGTGTGCAATTACCAACGAAGTACGGTTTCTCATTAAATTACTTAACGCTTCCTGTACCAGTTTTTCCGACTCGGTGTCGAGTGCCGAAGTAGCCTCGTCGAGAATTAAAATTGGCGGATTATTTAATACGGCTCGTGCAATTGAGATGCGCTGCTTTTGTCCGCCCGAAAGCTTGTCGCCGCGGTCGCCGATTTTTGTGTCGTAGCCGTTTTCGCTATCCATTATAAAATTGTGGGCGTTTGCAATTTTTGCCGCATTTATCACATCCTCGGTTTTTGCATTTTCAACGCCAAAAGCGATGTTGTTAAAAAACGTGTCGTTAAAAAGAATCGGCTCCTGGTTTACATTTCCAATCAGGTCGCGCAGGTTTTTCATTTTCAGGTCGCGCAGGTCGTGCCCGTCGATGCAAATTTTACCCGAAGTAACATCCCAAAAACGCGGGAGCAAATCAACCAGTGTAGTTTTTCCTCCACCCGACTGGCCAACAAACGCAATGGTTTTTCCTTTCTCAATATTCAGCGATATATTTTTTAGAACCGGTGTCGAGTTGTAGGCAAACGAAACATTTTCGTAGGTAATCTCTTTTTCGAACGATTTAATTTCGAACGCATTTTCTTTGTCAACTATTTCCGATTCAGCCAATAAAATCCGGTCAATTCTGTCCATCGATGCAAGTCCTTTTTCGATGCTGTAAAGTGCTGTTGAAAAAGCTTTTGCAGGGTTTATTATGCTGTAGAAAAGAATCAGGTAAACAATAAAACCTGCTGCATCCAACGAACTTTTTTCGTTTAAAATAAGATGGCCGCCGTACCAAAGAACAAACATAATTACCACTGTGCCAAGGAACTCGCTTGTGGGGTGTGCCAGGTACCGTCGCCACATCAGTTGGTTCATAATTCCAAAGTAATTTTGGTTTTCCTTGTTAAACCTTTTTGTAGCGGTTTTTTCGGCATTAAAAGCTTTTATAACGCGTAACCCCGACAAATCTTCTTCTACAATCGAAAGAATTTCGCCCATTTTATCTTGTCCTCTTCGCGACTCTTTTTTCAGGCTTTTTCCAATTTTCCCAATAATTGCGCCCGCAATTGGGAACATAATAAATACAAAAATTGTAAGACTCCAACTCATATAAACCATAACCACCACTGAAACGATAATTAAAATAGGGTTTTTAATCATCATCTCAATCGAGTTCATTATAGAGTTTTCCACTTCGGTAACATCGCCGGTAATTCGCGACATAATATCGCCTTTTCGCTCTTCGGAATAAAACCCAAGTGGAAGTTTTAAAATCTTTGCGTAAATTTTCGAACGGATATCGCGAACAACACCGTTGCGAATAAATACAAGAATATAATTGGCCAGATAGTAAAATCCGGTTTTAAAAAGCACGGCAATCACAAAAAATACCGAAACAAAAATAAGTGCCCGCTCGCTGCCACTCTCCTCAATTATCTTACTTACATAGAAGTTGAAAGTGTCGGTTATTGAATTTATGCTTAACGAAAGTTCGGGTTTTGCTAAAATCAACTCTTTCTGACCAAAAAGGATTTCGAGCGTGGGTTTCATTAAAATAAACGAGAACACACCAAATATCGCACTTAAAATATTGAAAACAATATTCCAGATAAGTTTGGTTTTATAGGGCGGAATAAACCGGCGAAGTAATTTTATAAAATCTTTCATAATTTAATTCTGCATTTTTTATTCTTCGTTGGCCAGTTGCAATGCTTTTGTAATTAATTTAGGATTTAGCCAGGTCCCTTTTATTGTAAGTTCTTTTAAAAGTTCAGCTACAGACCGAATGTATCCTTTTTCTTTTGCTTTAAGTAAAATTCCAACTGTTCCGGTAACATTGATATTGAGTTGTTTGGCAAATCTTCTACCCATTATTTCATCAAGCAAAACCAAGTCGGCATTTGTCTCTTCTGCCAAAATTAATACTTCTGCTTCTCCATCGTCTAAATCAAAAAGGTATTTTCTTGATTTTTGACTTTTGATATTTTTAATTTCTATCCAGCTAATTGAAAATAAATCTTGATAATAGGGTTTCTCTTTCCCCTTTTCTATCTCCTGATAAACTGCAAAGGGAACAGTTATTTGCCCGTACAGTTTTTTTAGCAAACTAAGCTGGTTAATTTTTAATAACGATAAAATTGGAGTGGTATTGCAAATTATTTTACGCATTGGCAAAATCTGATTCTAACTCATTTTCAAGACCTTTGTGAAAATAGGAAGCATTGTATCTTTCGAGAAGGTCGAGAAACTCAATGCGGCTGATATTCAGTAGTTCGGCAGCAGTTCCCGAAGAGATTTTACCCATTTCATAAAGTTTTACAAGAGATATTGTTTTTATCTCGTGTTTAAACTCTTTGTCGTCCATTTTTAATGAAAACGCCAACGATTCAGGGTAATTGATTGATATCGATTGCTTCATCTTTTTTTGCAAAGATAACTATTTTGAGAATAACCCGGGGGCAATACTAAAAATCCCTTCTACCCATAAATTTTACAAGATTCAGTTAGTGTTTTAAAAAATCCCCGTATAATTTTGTGGTGTAATCTGTTTTAGCTCTTTTTTTACTGTGTCAGAAACGTCGAGCCCGTCAACAAAATTGTGGATGGCCTCTCTGTTTATCACCTCGTTTCGGCGTGTTAAATCTTTTAATGCTTCGTACGGATTCGGGAAAAATTCGCGCCTTAAAATTGTCTGGATTGCCTCGGCAACCACTGCCCAGTTGTTTTCCAAATCTTTTTCGATAGCAGATTTATTGATTAAAATTTTGTTTAACCCTTTTAATGTTGATTTTATGGCGATAAAAGTGTGCCCGAACGGAACGCCGATAAAACGGGTAACTGTCGAGTCGGTCAGGTCGCGCTGTAAACGCGATACCGGAAGTTTTTGCGCCATCTGTTCGAATCCTGCATTTGCAATCCCGATGTTTCCTTCCGAGTTTTCGAAATCGATGGGGTTTACTTTATGCGGCATTGTCGACGAGCCAACCTCGCCTTTTTTTATTTTCTGCTTGAAATAGCCCATTGAAATATAGGTCCAGATGTCGCGGTCTAAATCGAGAATAATATTATTGATACGTTTCATCGCGTCGAAAATGGCGCTGTGATTGTCGTAATGCGTAATTTGTGTGGTAAACTGCGAGCGGTTTAACCCCAGTTTTTCTTTGCAGAAATTGTTGGCAAAATCTTCCCAGTTAATTTCGGGGTATGCAACCAAATGCGCGTTAAAGTTTCCGGTGGCGCCGCCAAATTTGGTGTCAATCGAAATCGATTTTAACTGAACCAGTTGCACCATAATCCGTTCAATAAAAACTTTAATCTCTTTACCCAGTTTTGTTGGCGAAGCAGGCTGTCCGTGTGTTTTTGCCAGCATCGGAATGTTTTTCCATTCGGTTGCCAAAGTCAAAAGCTTTTCAATTAACTCTTGCAAAAGCGGATAATATTCGTTTTCCAGTGCATCTTGTATCGATTTTGGAATTGCTGTGTTGTTGGCATCCTGCGAAGTGAGTGCAAAGTGGATAAACTCTTTGTATTTGCCAAGTTCCAGTTTGTCGAACTCCTCTTTAATAAAATATTCAACTGCTTTAACATCGTGGTTGGTAATGCTTTCAATCTCTTTAATCCGGGTAGCATCTTCAACCGAAAAGTTTTTATGAATGGTGCGTAATTTATCGAGTTTTTCCGTTGGAATATCGGCCAGTTGCGGAAGCGGGATTTCGCAAAGCGCGATAAAATATTCAATCTCGGTAAAAACGCGGTACTTAATAAGTGCAAATTCGCTAAAATATTTCCACAGGTTTTCAACTTTGTTTCCGTATCGGCCGTCAACCGGCGAAATCGCTGTTAAAGCGGTTAAATCCATCTTTTTGTTTTTTTTGAAGTTATACTTGACTGCAAATTTAACAATTTCGACGGATTATAATTTTTCCAAAAAATGATATCAGGAATTATATGAAATAATTCATATTGGTTGCAAACTGCAATCGGATTATATTTTCTAAATTCGCCTCAATATTATTGTTTCGAATGAGAAAAACAGAAATTTCGATTGTTTCGTATTTAAATAGTAAACCGTTTTTATACGGATTAAACAGCCACGAAAAAATTGGCGGTTTTAAAATAAGTCTCGATAATCCTGCAAAAATTGTAACCCGCTTAAGCTCCGGCGTGTCGGATGTTGGGTTGATTCCGGTTGCCGGATTGGCAGATTTAAACTATTACCAAATAGTTAGTAATTTTTGTATCGGGGCAGTGGGCAAAGTGCGTACCGTGGTTTTGGTCTCCAATGTTCCGCTCGAAAAAATAGAAACGGTTTTAATGGATTATCAGTCGCGTAGTTCGGTTTTGCTGGCCAAAATTCTGGCGAAATATTACTGGAAGAGAAACTTTAAATGGCAAAATACAAGCGATGGTTTTCAACTCAATTTAGTTGGCGGAACAACTGCTGCCGTTGTAATTGGCGACCGTGTTTTCGGAATTGAAGGTAAATACAAATATAGTTACGATTTAAGCGAAGAGTGGTTTAAATTTACCGGGCTGCCATTTGTTTTTGCAGTTTGGGCAGCCACAAAAAAAGTTTTACCGGAGTTCGAAAAGAGTTTTAGCAATGCGCTGAAATATGGAATTGAAAATATTCCGGAGATTGTTAAAACAGAACAAAGCAAATTTCCCGAAGTTGATATTTTAGAATATTTCGCTGAGAATATCAGTTTTGTTTTCGATGCTGAGAAAAAGTCAGGGATGAACCGTTTTTTGGAGTTGGCTAAAAAACTGGAAGTTGTGGATGTATAATATTTGGGAATTGTTTCACGGAAATTATTGTCGTTGGAATAAAAAATATAAAGTTAAGATGTTTAAATAGGATAATAGAAAAGAGAATTGGGTCAGGTAAGGCGATTGTTTTAATTGGACAAGATAAGTTGGCAAAACAACTTTAATTGAAGTTGTTTAAAGTCAAATTGAAAATCTGCGAGCAACATCTTGATTCCATTGGACTTCTGCTAATTTTTCTTCCATAGCTTTGGCTATACAAGAAAAACCGAGCTTTGCCAATGAAATCAATATGTCACCCTCGAAAATCCACTTTAACTTTAAACAACTTCATTGAAAAATCTTTAAAATAACGTTATTGACAGAGAAAATTTTTAGAATTGGTTAAAAAGTTAGAACTTGTTGAATTATGATAAAACAATTAATTAAAAATATTTTGCTTGGAGTTTTTTTGATGGCAGTAACTACTGTTTTCGCACAGCAAACAAACAAAAAACTGGTTTATAAACTGAATATAAAACAGGAAATTACAAAAGCCACAGCCCGACAAACGGCACAGGCATTTGCTGCTGCCGATTCGTTAGGCGCCGATGTTTTTCTGATTCATATGAATACTTACGGGGGCGCTGTTTTAGATGCCGATTCAATCAGAACCCGGATTCTGGAGAGTAAAATTCCGGTTTATGTATTTATCGATAACAATGCGGCATCGGCGGGAGCGTTGATTTCGATTGCCTGCGACAGCATTTATATGCGTCCCGGCGGAAGTATCGGCGCGGCAACGGTGGTAAACCAAACCGGTGCAGCTATGCCCGACAAGTACCAAAGTTATATGCGCTCCACAATGCGTTCAACTGCCGAAGCGCACGGCAAAGACACAATAATTAACGGCACCGACACCATTTATAAATGGCGGCGCGACCCGTTAATTGCCGAAGCAATGGTTGACCAGCGTGTATTTTTGGAAGGGATTTCGGATACCGGGAAAGTGCTGACTTTTACACCTTCCGAAGCAATTGAAAATGGTTATTGCGAAGGTGTGGCCGAAAATGTGCCGGAAGTTTTGGCGAAAGTTGGTATAAAAGAGTACACAATTGTTGAGTACGAACCGTCGTGGATTGAAAAAATTATCGGGTTTTTGGTACATCCTATGATTTCCGGACTTTTGATAATGGGAATTATCGGTGGAATTTATTTTGAAATGCAGTCGCCCGGAATCGGGTTTCCGCTGGGTGTGGCAATTCTTGCGGCGGTGGCATATTTTGCACCGCTCTATTTGGAAGGACTGGCTGCAAACTGGGAAATCCTGGTGTTTGTAATCGGAATAATCCTGATAGCACTCGAAATATTTGTGATTCCCGGTTTTGGAGTTGCCGGAATTTTAGGGGTGGTTTTTGTTTTTGTCGGTCTTGTTTTAAGTTTAATTAATAATATAAATTTCGATTTCGAACATGTTGAACTTGGCAGGGTAGGCGGAGCAATAACCACCGTTTTTGTTGGCCTGACCGGTGGGTTTGTTATTGCACTCTATTTCGGGAATAAAGTATTTTCTGCTCAATCGGGGCCATTCAAAAATATGGCATTAAAAAAGGTGCAAAATGTTTCCGATGGTTATGTAAGTATCGAGCCGTTACTTTTTAAACTAAAAGGGAAACCCGGAGTTGCACAAACCGTTTTACGTCCCGGGGGAAAAGTGCTAATCGATGGCGAAGCTTTCGATGCAATTGCCGAAATTGGTTTTGTGGAAAAGGGCGAAAAAATCAGGGTAACAAAAGTTGTTTCGGCACAGTTGTATGTCGAAGTTGTGGAGTAAGAATGCTGTAAAATCCCAATTTGTTGTTGTAATTTATTTTAAACAGATTTAATTTTTTGTTATGAATTTCAATCAAAACAAAACAATCAGAAATGTCTTTTTACTTGTTGTAGTCGTGCTGTTTGTTTCCTGCTCTTCGAACAAGAGACAGCAAAAAGCTCAACCGCAGGTTAAAAGTGTAGTGTTGGCAAAAGTAGATGGAACGTATCTTTTTAACGGCAATTCGCTGAAAGGGTGGGAGATAACCCAATTTGGAACGCAAGGAGTGGTTGATGTTTCGGGTGGTAAAATAATTTTAAACTATGGCGATGGATGTACCGGTGTAACTTATAAAAACGATTTCCCGAAAGTAAATTACGAGGTAAATCTGGAAGCGAGAAAAACATCGGGTAACGATTTTTTTTGCGGAATGACATTCCCTGTTAACGATGAGTTTTGCTCGCTGGTAATTGGTGGCTGGGGTGGCCCGGTGGTTGGATTGAGTTGTATTGATGGTGATGATGCATCAAACAACAATACGAAAATATTAAAACGATTTGATAAAAATGTATGGTATAAAATTAAACTGCGGGTTACCGAAACCAAAATAATTGCCTGGATTGACGGAGAAAAACTGGTTGATTTTGAATATCCGGGGCACGAATTATATGTACGTCCTGAAGTAGATTTATCGAAACCGTTTGGAATTTGTTCGTGGATTACCACTTCTGAATTGCGAAATATCTGGATGCGGGAATTGGTACAAAGGATCTAGCATCCCAGCATCTAGCATCCAGTATCCAGTATCTAGTATCTAGCATCCAGCATCGAGCATCCAGCATCCAGTCTCACTTCTTCCGCTTATCTTTTATTTTTCTGATTTCCTTTTCGTTTTCGCGAATTAGTTTTTTCCAGTTGTAGTCGGTATCTTTTGTAAAGTCGAGAGTTTCGCGGTAGGAATCTTTTTCTATTTCAAGTTCGGTAATTTCCTTTCCTAAGAATTCTTCAATTTCAGTTAAAATCTCTTTTTCGTCGGTGCTGCAAAAAGCAACTGCCTGTCCCTTTTTCTTTCCGCGTCCGGTTCTTCCAACGCGGTGAACATAGTTTTCGGCAACTTCGGGCAGGTCGTAATTTACCACAAAATCAACACTCGGAATATCAATTCCGCGGGCGCTTACATCGGTTGCAATCAGTAATTTTATATACCCCCGCTTAAACCGGTCGAGTGTTACAGTGCGCTCTTTTTGTTCCTTGTCGCTGTGGATGGTTTCGCTTTTTATCTCAACCCGTTCCATCGCTTTTTTTACCCGTTCGGCACGAACTTTTGTACGAACAAAAACCAATATTTTTGCTTCGGGATTTTCGTTTACCAATCGTTCTAAAAATGCCCGTTTATCGTCCATTTCAATAAAAGCAACTTTGTGGTCGATATTTTTAGCAACCGGGTTTTTGGGCGAAACTTGTATTCTGATTGGCTTGCTAACCAGCGAATAAGCCAGCTTTTTAATTTTCGGGTTGATGGTTGCCGAGAAAAAAAGTGTCTGTCTTTTTTTGGGCAGAAACCGAATCAGGTCGTTAATGTCTTTAATAAAACCAAGGTCGAGCATATGGTCGGCTTCGTCTAAAATAAGAATTTCGGTACGGTGCAATTTTATGTAGCCCTGACTTACCAAGTCGAACAACCGGCCGGGCGTTGCAACTAAAATATCTACGCCGCTTTCCAGTTTGTCGATTTGCGGAGCCTGTTCAACACCACCGATTATTCCTGTGGTTTTTACGCCGGTTTTATGTGCCAGCGAATCGAACACTTCGGTAATTTGCTGCACCAGTTCGTGTGTTGGTGCCATTACCAGGCATTTTATTCCATCGGCACGTTTTGCTTTTTTTGCTTTCTGAATTTTATAAATTACAGGAATTGCAAAAGCTGCTGTTTTCCCGGTTCCGGTTTGTGCAATTGCCAAAACATCTTCGCCTTTTAAAATGGGCGGAATGGCTTTGTATTGAATATCGGTTGGCCGGCGAAAATCGTTTTTTGCCAGGTTCTTTTTTATTTCGAACGATATGGAATAATCATCAAACTTCATTAGTTGCTAATTTATTGGTGGCAAAAGTAGTTAAAAGTATGCACTTTAGATTCCATATATTTTAATATGCAACATTCGGTAACCAAATAAAAATGGGTAGATATAAAGAATCACTTTGTAAGTTGCTGTTATTTCCACAGAAGTGGGACTCTGTTATACTAAAAAGATTTATGAAAATAAGGAATTAGGAACAAAAAAGTAAACCAGATTTTAGTCCCCCTTTG
>Ga0256913_10000232_pt1 | contig 27764 bp, 16 predicted proteins | sample Axial_MatmetaG_FD_185970 | JGI IMG/M metagenome (GOLD analysis project Ga0256913, IMG submission 185970) | Deep-sea worm associated microbial mat communities from Axial Seamount, Juan de Fuca Ridge, Pacific Ocean - Axial_Mat | ecosystem: Environmental > Aquatic > Marine > Oceanic > Microbial... | reverse complement strand
CATTAGACTTTAGCTGTTTAACACTTTAGCCATAGAACAATTTAACAATAGAACTCTAAAAATCCTAAAAATCTGTGGTAAAAAAATCATAAAAAATCAGCGTACATCTGCGTCAAAAAGCCATTTAAGCATAGAATTAAATATCCAATATCCAATAAAAGTAATTAGTAATAAGACATTAGACTTTAGCTGTTTAACACTTTAGCCATAGAACAATTTAACAATAGAACTCTAAAAATCCTAAAAATCTGTGGTAAAAAAATCATAAAAAATCAGCGTACATCTGCGTCAAAAAGCCATTTAGCCATAGAGCCACCATTGCCGGTAAATTTGTTAAAAATACAAAGCCTCCACTGAAAAGAAAAGAACTCACTCCTAAACTCGTTCAAACACTTTTCTTTCTTTTGTTTCAAGACAAAAGGAAAAACAAAAAAATTAACAGCTTATAAATTTTAACATCTAAGTTTTAAAAAAAAAGTATTAGTTTGCTCTGTTTTATATGTATAAATATTTGATAATTAATTAACAAGTTGCTACCTTTGTTATCATAACCAAATATGAGAAAACTTAGTTACATATTATTGTTTTTAATATCAATAACAAATACATTATTTGCTCAAGAATATACTCAAATAGATAGCATACTAAAAATTGTTTCTAAAGCAAAAACCGAAGAAGAAATATATCAATATCTTAAAATTGATATGTTATTTAGACATAAAAATATTGATACAGCTTGTTATTATTCGAAAAAAGCATTGCAGTTATCATTAAAAATTAAAAACGATTCTCTTATTGCAAATTCGTATAATAACTTAGGTTTAGATTGCAAGTTGTTGGGTAAGTATGAGAAAGCCGAAAAATATTTATCAAGCTCGCTGGAGTATTCAAAAAAGACAAACGATTCTTCGGGTATAAGTAGTTCTTTAAATAATCTGGGCTTATTGGTTTACGATAAAGGAAACTATAACGATGCATTAGAATATTTTATTAAATCATTAGAAATAGCACAAGCCATTGCCGATACCGAGAGTATTTCCTTGTCGTATAATAATATAGGAATGATACATTATGATTTAGAAGATTACGACAGAGCATTAAATTATTATGAAATGTCTCTTGAGCTTAAACTTAAAATGAATGATGAAAATGGTGCAGCTCTATTATATATGAATATCGGAATTATTTATTATTTTAAAGATGATTACGATGCAGTTCTATCATACTTTAATAAATCATTAGAAATATGGGAGAGAAATGGAAGCGATAGGCAGGTAGCACTTGTTAAATCTAATATGGCAGAACTTTATATAGAGTTACATCAAGAAACAAAAGCCATAAAATATTTAATTGATGCAAAAAAAATATATACCAATTTAAACGAAGTTTTCGATGTAATACAAACAGATTTATTGATAGGACAATTATATGCTGAAAATGGAGAGTATGATAATGCTGTAAAAATATTTAATTTATGTTTAGAAAAATCTAAAAAAGCAGAATCAATTTCTTCTGAACAAGAAGTGTATGCAAGTTTTGTTAATTTATACAAGCTTAAAAGCGATTATGAAAATGCTTTTAAATACAAACTAAAATATGATGCACTAAAAGATTCTATTTTTAACGAAGATAAATCGAACAAAATAGAAGAACTAGAAACAAAATATCAAACAGAACAAAAAGAAAAGCAAATAGAATTAATGGAAAAAGATAAGCTTGTTGGCGATTTAAAGCAAAAGAAAATGCTTATAACAATCTATTCAATATCAATTGGTATTTTATTGTTAATCGGCTTAATAATCTTTGTGTTTAGAGCATATAAAATAAAAAAACAAGCATTTGTTAAAATAAACGAACAAAAAGATGAAATTACTAATAAAAATGCAGAACTAAATCAGCGTAACGAAGAAATACTAGCACAACGTGATGAAATTGAACAACAACGAGATATTGCAAACGAACAACGAGATGTAATTTATCATCAGAAAGAAGCATTAACCGATAGCATTGAATATGCACTGAAGATACAGCGAGCAATAATACCACAAGATAAAGAAGTAAAGAAAATATTAAATGAATATTTTATTTTTTATTTACCAAAAGATGTTGTAAGTGGCGATTATTACTGGGTAGATAAAATTAATACATATACAATAGTATCGGTTGCCGATTGTACGGGTCACGGTGTTCCCGGTGCATTTATGAGTATGCTCGGAATGTCGTTTTTAAACGAAATAACAAAAAAACCTGATGTAAAACACCCAAATCAAGTTTTGGAACTACTGCGAAATAATATTATTGAGGCATTAAAACAAAAAGGAAAAGATGCCGAAAGGTTCGATGGAATGGATATGTCATTAGTTGTATTTAACGAAGAAGACGATTTTATTGAATATTCAGGAGCATATAATCCTATTTATATAATTAGTGATAAAGAAGTAGTTGCAGAAACAGAAAATACAAAAATTAAAATATTTGAAGAAGAAGGAATATCTAAAAAATTATATGAAATTGCACCCGATAAAATGCCGGTGGCAATTCATTTAAAAATGTTTGAATTTTCAAATCATATCATTAAAGTAAACAAAGGAGATCAGCTTATTTTATTTTCTGATGGATTTGCCGATCAATTTGGTGGCGAAAAAGGTAAAAAATATAGATATAAAAACTTTAAATCTTTACTTTTAAGAAATTCAAATAAAAATCTTAAAGAACAATATTCTTGTGTGAATCAAGAATATAAACGGTGGATTGGCGAAAGAGAACAAATTGATGATATAAGTATTTTATCTTTTATTTATAAAAGTTAGTTTTATGAGTTCAAACAAAAAAGGATTAATATATTTAACACTGTTATTCGTTCTAATTTTTATACCTGTTTTTGCATACATTAATTATCTCCCAATTAGATTATGGGACGAATCGCGTTTAGCAATTAACGCTTTAGAAATGTATTACAATAAAAATTATTTTGTAACACATTATATGAACCAACCTGATTTATGGAATACAAAACCACCTCTGCTTATTTGGTTACAAGTTACATCTTTTCATCTTTTTGGAATAAATGAGTTTGCTTTTCGCTTTCCTTCAGTTATAGCAAATTTTATTGTTCTATTATCAATTATAACCTTTTCGATTAAATATCAAAAAAATATATGGATAGGAATTTTTTGGGTTTTAGTATATTTAACATCACAAGGTTTAATAAATGTACATTCTACCAGAACAGGTGATTATGATATGCTGCTTAGTTTATTTAATTTTCTGTATTTAGTATGTTTCTACCTTTTTATTAAAACAAAAAAAACAAAGTTTTTATATAGAACATTTGCTTTTATAACTCTATCGGTATTAACAAAAAGTATTGCAGGTTTATTGTTTATTCCTGCATTGTTCTTATTTTCGCTTTACAAAAAACAAGTTTTCAATATCTTAAAAAATAAGCATTTTTATTTTGCTTTAATAAGTTCAGTAATAATTATAATTTCTTATTATGCTATTAGAGAGTATAATAGCAAAGGATATATTGATGCAGTATTTGCTAATGAATTAGGAGGAAGATTTTTGAAAATTAACGAAAACCATAACGAAGCTTATTGGTTTTATGCTGATGATTTAATTAATAGTAGATTTAATAATTGGTTTCTTTTTATTCCTTTCGGAATTATACTTGCTTTCTTTGTAAAATCTAAAAGACTAAAAGATTTTAGCATATACTTAATTATTAGTATATTGTCTTTTATGTTAATTATATCAATATCAAAAACAAAATTAGCATGGTACGATTTTCCATTACGTTTATTGATTAGTTTCTTTATTTCAATTTCAATTTATTATATTTCAAAATACATTTCAAATTTAAAATTTCTATCAAAATATAAATTATTAAAAATTATCTTACCGGTTATATTTGTATTTGTTTTGTTTTTTAAACCATATTCTAATTTGTTAAAATCTACATATAAGCCAAAAGAATATGTTTGGGATATAAAAAAATTTGAAATATCATACTTTTTAAGAGATGCTTTGCATGATAAAATAAACTTAGCCAATACATATTATGTTAACAACCGCTATAATCCACAAAATTTGTTTTATCTTAAATTATTACAAAAGAAAGGAGTGAAAATTAAAAAAGTTAAAATAAATGAGATAAACATTGGAGATAAAGTTATATTTGTAGATTATAATGATTTAAAAAAAATCAAAAAACAATTTATTACCGAAAGAGTTTTTGAAAAGTATAATATAAAAATTATAAAAATAAAAAGTAAAAAAGCTTAATATATGGCATATAAAATTGATATTATTGTCCCTTGTTTTAACGAAGAAGAAATTATAAAAAAAACAAATACATCACTTTTAACGCTTCTAGAAGATTTAATAAATAAGGGTGAAATCTCAAACGAAAGTTATATCTGTTACATTGATGACGGAAGTAAAGATAAAACTTGGAATATAATTGAAGAACTAACAAAAGAAAACAAAAATATTAAAGGAATAAAACTAGCAAATAACACAGGACATCAAAATGCAATTTTATCCGGTTTGCAAAATTCAAAAGCCGATGCAAACATATCTATTGATGCAGATTTACAAGATGATATTACAGTAATACCGGAAATGATAAAACAGTTCAAAAATGGTTCTGATGTAGTTTATGGAGTAAGAAATAACAGAAAAAAAGATTCATTCTTTAAAAAATATACAGCACAAGCTTTTTATAAATTAATAAAATTAATGGGTGTAAACATAGTTTATAACCATGCAGATTTCAGGTTGTTAAGCAAAGTTGTAATAAATTCTTTATCAGAATATAAAGAAGTAAACCTATTTTTAAGAGGAATAATACCACTTATCGGATACAAAAGTACAAATGTGTACTATGAAAGATTGGAACGAACTGCCGGAGTTTCAAAATACGGTTTTTTTAAAATGTTAGCATTTGCATGGGATGGAATAACATCATTTTCTATAACACCTTTAAGAATAATTACAAACTTAGGATTTTTAATATTTTTTGCTTCAGTTATAGTTTCTTTTTGGGTTTTATTTATTAGATTTTTTACAACATCAGCAGTGCCGGGCTGGGCATCAACAGCTTTACCAATTTACTTTATAGGAGGAGTGCAAATACTATCTATTGGTATTGTAGGAGAGTATGTTGGAAAGATTTATTTAGAAGCAAAAAAGAGACCAAGGTACATTATTGAAAAAACTATTTGAAATAGCTATAAAAAAAATAAATATGTAGCAACCATTTGTTAATTTTTGCGTCATAATAATATTAATTTGTTAATAATGTTTGATATTTTAAGAATAAAAAATAAAATAAGATTACTCGTTTTAATAATTTTATTTTTTATAAATTATAATTTGTTTTCACAATCTTATAATTTAACTGGCGATGCAGTATCACTAGGAGGAGATTGTTATCAGTTAACCTCTGCTCAAAATAATGAAAATGGAGCTTTTTGGTATGTCAATCAAATAGATTTATCTCAACCGTTCGAGATAAATTTTATGGCAAACTTCGGAACCAATGATAATGGTGCCGATGGTATTGTGTTTGTTTTACAAAATGACCCAAGTGGTAATACAGCAACAGGAACTACCGGTTGGGATATGGGTTTTGGAGGAATATCTCCTTCCGTAGGAATAGAGTTTGATACTTATGATAATGGTACAGGCGTTAATGGTAATGATATTTCATCTGACCATATTGCAATAGATAAAGACGGTTCTGCCCTTAATTTGTTAGTTGGCCCGGTTGATGCCGTTCCTCCACCAAATCCTTGGTCAAATCCAGGTAACATCGAAGATGGAGCTGATTATCCCGTTAAAATAGTTTGGGATCCTACAAATAACAATCTTTTAGAGGTTTGGTTTAATTGCGAACTGCGATTATCAACAAACTACGATATGATTAATAATGTTTTTGGAGGAAACAATATGGTATATTATGGATATACTGCTTCAACAGGAGGTTTAAATAATTTACAAAAAATTTGCATTGATGATAATATTTTTACAGTTCAAGATACAGTTTATATTTGTCAAGGAGATTCTACACAGTTAGATGTAACAGGTTCGCCTTCTCACACATACACATGGTCGCCGGCAACAAATATAGACGATATACACTCACAAACACCAACAGTATGGCCAAGTGTAAATACAACTTATACCGTAACCTATGACGATTATTGTGGAAATCAACAAACAGATGATGTAGTAGTTCTAATTTCACCGGCACCACAACCCGATTTAGGTCCCGATGCTCAAATATGTCAAGGAGATAATATTACTTTAGATGCAGGAACTTGGGACAGCTATTTATGGTCGTCAGGTGGTACAAATCAGACCGAAACATTTACCGGAGCAGGAACATATTCTGTAACTGTTACCAATGCAAATGCTTGCGAGGGTAGTGATGATATACTTGTAACAGAACTCGCACCACCAACAGTTTCAGCAGGTTCTGATGTAACAATTTGCTCAGGAGGTTCTGCAACATTAACAGCAACAGGAACAGGCAGTTTTGTGTGGAGTACAACAGGAGCAACACAATCTATAACAGTTTCGCCTACAGTAAATACAACCTATACAGTTACAATTACCGATGCAAATAATTGTACAAACACAGATGATGTAGTAGTAACAATAGGACCAAACTTAACTCCATCAATAACTAATGATACAACAATTTGCGATGGAGAATCTGTAAGTTTAACAGCCGGTGGCGGAACTACTTATTCTTGGGATGCAGGAGATAATACTCCAAGTATAGATGTAACACCAAACACAACAACAACATATAATGTAACCGTAACCGATGGAGGAACTTGTACAGGAACAGCTTCTGTAACAGTTACTGTAAATCCGGCTCCAACAGTAGATGCAGGAATTAACCAAAGTATTTGCGATGGGGAAACAATAAGTTTAACAGCTAGTGGAGCCACAACATATTTATGGAGTACAACAGAAATAACGGCTAGTATAAATGTAACACCTGTATCAACAGGTTATTATTATGTTACAGGCACAAGTGCCGGTTGTTCTTCGGTAGATAGCGTTCTTATTACAGTTAATCCTTTACCTACTGTTGATGCAGGAAACGATGTAACAATTTGTACAGGAGGTTCAACAACATTAACAGCAACAGGAACAGGCAGTTTTGTGTGGAGTACAACAGGAGCAACACAATCTATAACAGTTTCGCCTACAGTAAATACAACCTATACAGTTACAATTACCGATGCAAATAATTGTACAAATATAGATGATGTAGTAGTAACAATAGGAACAAACTTAACTCCATCAATAACTAACGATACAATAATTTGCGATGGAGAATCTGTAAGTTTAACAGCCGGTGGCGGAACAACATATTTGTGGAGTACAGGAGAAACTACTCAAAGTATTTTAGTAAGTCCGAGTGTACATACAAATTACTCTGTAACAGTTACAGATGGAACAAATTGTTCCGGTATTGATGATGTTAATGTAGATATTAATCCATTACCAAGTATTGATGCGGGTATAGACCAAACAATATGTGCGGGAGATAATGTAAATCTAACAGCAAACGGAGGTGTTTCTTATCATTGGAGTACAGGAGCAACATTACAGAGCATCTCATTTTCTCCAACAGCAAGCCAATATTATTATGTAACAGGAACAGATGTAAATTCTTGTTCGGCTGACGATAGTGTTTTAGTAAATGTAAATCCTGTACCAATAGTAGATTTAGGAAATGACATTTCTGTTTGTCAAGGTTCTGCAGTAAATCTATCTGTTTCTAATCTAGGAACTTATTTATGGAGTACAGGAGAAACTACACAAAACATAACTGTAACACCAACTACAAATCAAACAATTTCAGTACTTGTAACCGATGTAAACAATTGTTCAAGTTCCGATGATATTAATATAGATGTATCAGGAAGTATCAGTATTTCAACAAGTGCAGATACTGCAGCTTGTATTGGAAATTCTGTAAATTTAAGTGCTAGTGGTGGAGTAAACTACTCTTGGAGTACAGGTGCAAATACAGCTTCAACATCTGTTGTTGTAACATCAACTAATATGTATTATTATGTAACAGTTTCTGATGGTGGTTCATGTTCCGGAGTAGATAGTATTTTGGTTAGTTATTATTCAAACCCAGATGTTGATGCAGGAAATAGTGTAACAATTTGCGATGGAGACAATGTAATTCTAACAGCAACAGGTGCTAATCAGTATGTTTGGGATAATGGAACTACAAATGCAAATAACTCTGTTAGTCCAAGCTCTACAACAACATACACAGTTACAGGAACAGATAATAACGGTTGTTCTGCAAGCGATAATGTAACAGTAAATGTAGCAGGTGATATCAGTTTAACAATAATGCATTCTCCTGATACTGTTTGTCAGGGAGAACAAGTAATACTTACAACAAACATTATTGGAGGAACACCACCTTACACATTAACATTAAATGATGGAACCTTAATTTCACCACCATTAATTTTAATTCCGGAGCAAACAACTGTGGTAACAATTAATGCTACAAGTTCTTCATGTAATTCAACTGTTACAGCATCAGATACAATTTATGTTTACGATGTTCCAACACCAACATTTACATCATCAATAACCTCTGGTTGTGTTCCTTTAAATGTTGATTTTAATTGTTCTAATACAGAATCAGGTTTAATATATCATTGGGATTTCGGAAACTTTGGAAATAATTTATCAAATGCTAAAAATCCTACTCAAATATATTATCAAGATGGAGTATTTGATGTAACACTTTCTTTAACAACGCAAGAGGGTTGTAAAAGTTCTACAACAATAGATAATATGATAACTGTATATCCTAAGCCAGATGCTAAGTTTTATGCTGACCCTATTGTTGTAAATATTTTAGATCCTGTAGTCGATTTTTATAATATATCAATAGATAATAATTCTAATTACTGGTCGTTTGGTGATGGAGATTCTTCTTTACTTGTAAATCCATCGCATAAGTTTAATCCAAATACTTTAGGTGATTTTTTAGTAAGTTTAGTTGCTGTAAGCGAGTATGGTTGCAAAGACACAGCTAAATCGTATATAAAAGTAGAAAATATAGCAACATTATATGTGCCAACAGCATTTTCTCCCGATAATGATGGAATTAACGATATTTTTAAAGTAAGTGCATACGGAATTGATACCGATAATTTTGATTTTATTATTTACGACCGTTGGGGTGAAAAAATATTTGAAACAAAAGATCTTTTTACCGGTTGGGACGGAACATATAATTTGAAATTAGTTGAATCGGGTGTTTATTCTTACATAATAATATATAAAGATTTTACAGGTATTGAATACACAAAATCCGGAATTTTTACTTTAATTAGATAGATTCGCTTTATAGAAAATCACATTAAATAATACATATTCTTCAATATGTTTTTAAAGCATAAAATTAATTTGTTTTATCTCTCTTAATTATTTACCTTCGAGCAAAATCAAAATAGAATTTTTGTTTTTGTAATTAATTGAAAATTAATAAATTATATAGTGATGACACAAAAGATATCAAAAATTATTTGGACAAAAACAGACGAAGCTCCTGCTTTGGCAACATATTCTTTGTTACCGATAGTAAATGCTTTTACAAAGGCAGCTGACGTAGTTGTTGATACAAGCGATATTTCGTTAAGTAGCAGAATACTTGCTAATTTTAACGATTATTTAACCGATGAGCAAAAGCATGTTGATGCTCTTGCTGAGTTAGGGGAGTTGGTTAAGCTACCTGAAGCAAATGTGATAAAATTACCAAATGTTAGTGCTTCTATACCACAGTTAAAAGCAGCAATAAAAGAATTGCAAGAAAAAGGGTATAATATTCCTGATTATCCTGAAGAACCAAAAACAGAAGAAGAAATTGCAATAAATAATAGATATGCAAAAGCATTAGGTTCGGCAGTAAACCCTGTTCTTCGTCAAGGAAACTCCGATAGAAGAGTAGCTCCTTCTGTAAAAGAATATGCAAAAAAACATCCTAAAATGTTAGGCGAGTGGTCATCAAGTTCTAAGTCGCATGTAGCATGGATGGAAAAAGGCGATTTCTTTGGAAACGAGAAATCGATTGTTATGGACGAAGAAATGGATGTTAAAATCGAGTTTGTTGATAATAGCGGAAATGTTACAGTATTAAAAGATAAATTACATATACTAAAAGGCGAAGTTCTTGATGGTACTTTCATGAGTGTTAAAGTATTACGCGAATTTATTGCAAAAGAAATAGAAGATGCTAAGAAAAACGATGTGTTATTTTCTGTACATCTTAAAGCAACAATGATGAAAATTTCTGATCCAGTAATTTTTGGTCATTTTGTAAGCGTATTTTTTAAAGATGTATTCGAAAAACATGCTCAAACTTTTGAAGAAATTGGTGTTATAGCAGATTTAGGTCTTGGCGATTTATATCAAAAATTAGAAAAGTTATCTGCCGATAAGAAAAAAGAAATAGAAGATGACATTCAAGCAGTTTATGCTAAAAATCCAAAATTAGCAATGGTAGATTCCGATAAAGGAATTACAAATCTTCATGCAAGTAACGATATAATTATAGACGCTTCGATGCCGGTTGTTATTAGAGATTCCGGTAAAATGTGGAATGCAGATGCTAAGTTGCAAGATACAAAAGCAATAATCCCTGACAGATGTTATTCTCGTTGGTATCAAGAAGCAATAGACTATTGCAAAAAGAATGGTGCTTTCGATCCAAGAACAATGGGAAATGTTTCAAACGTAGGACTAATGGCACAAAAAGCCGAAGAATATGGTTCGCACGATAAAACATTCATTGCAAAAGAAGTAGGAACAATTCGTATAACAGATACTAAAGGAAATATTTATATACAACATAGTGTTGAAAAAGGAGATATCTGGAGAGGTTGTCAAGTAAAAGATTTACCAATTAGAGATTGGGTTAAATTAGCAGTTAGCAGAGCAAAGGCAACAGGAAATCCTGCAATTTTTTGGTTAGACCAAGAACGTGCTCACGATGCTCAATTAATTATAAAAGTAAAAGAGTATCTTAAAGATCACGATACAGAAGGTCTAGAAATTAAGATTATGAATCCTGTTGATGCAATGAAATATACATTGCCAAGAGTATCGCAAGGATTAGATACAATTTCTGTAACAGGAAACGCTTTAAGAGATTATCTTACAGATTTATTCCCAATTCTTGAATTAGCTTCATCATCAAAAATGTTATCAATTGTACCATTGCTGGCAGGTGGTGGATTGTTTGAAACAGGAGCAGGTGGTTCTGCACCAAAGCATGTTCAACAATTTGTTGAAGAAGGTCATTTGCGTTGGGATTCTTTAGGCGAATATCTTGCACTAACAGTTTCTTTAGAAGATTTGGCAGTTAAAACAAATAATAACAGAGCTACAGTATTATCTAAAGCTTTAGATAAGTCGGTTGCAGGTGTTTTAAATAATGGAAAATCTCCATCACGAAAAGTAAACGAGATTGATAATAGGGGAGGGCATTTCTACCTTGCATTATATTGGGCAGAAGCATTAGCAAACCAATCTGATGATAAAGAATTGCAAGAAAAATTTGCAAAAGTTTATAAAGATTTAAAGGCTAATGAAGATAAAATAAATACAGAATTAATTGCAGCTCAAGGTAAAGCAGTAGATATTGGAGGTTATTATCTTCCTGATGATGCTAAAATTGAGAAATCTATGCGTCCTAGTGCTACATTAAATTCTATTGTTGATAGTATTTAACCTGAGTTCGATATAATATTACTCACAGATTCAGGTAATTAGCTCATATACGAATCAAATTTAAGACGGACTATCGGGATAATCCTAGAAAATTTGAGGAAGAATATGAGTTAATTATCGAAATTTATATAAAATAAAAATCAATAATAAACAATTTTACACTGAAAACCTCTTGTAATAGCCCGCTATTACTTCTTGATTTTCAAAAAACAATTTATTTCTGATATTTCTTAATTATTTCAACAATATCTTCCTTAGTTTTAAGCGGATAGATATTTCCTTCGTAAGAGTACGAAATAGCTCCTGTTTCTTCAGAAACAATAAAAACTAAAGCATCGGTAGTTTCGGTTAAACCAATAGCCGAACGGTGACGCAAACCATAATTTGCAGGTAAATCTCTACGCTGAGATATAGGTAGCAAACAACGAGCTGCAATAATTTTATTTCTTCTAATTACCATAGCACCATCGTGCAAAGGGCTGTTTTTGAAGAATATACTTTTTATCAATCCTTTTTTTATATCAGCATTAATTACCAAACCTGAATCAACAATATTTTGTAATTCAGATTTTATTGCAATAATAATAAGAGCTCCGGTTAAGCTTTTAGACATGCTAACTAGCGTTTCTCCAAGTATATCGGCATAATTGTAAACAATTGAATCTTGTGTGTTTGTAAAAAATCTTCGTATAGAGAAATTACCTGTTGACGACATATATTTTGAGCCAATCAATAAGAAAAACCTACGTATTTCTTGTTGGAAAACAATGATTAGAGCAATTACCCCAACGCCCATAAATTGTCCTAGAATGGTTGTTAATAAATTCATATTAAGATATTTAACAATTTGCCAAATTAAGTACAAAGAGAAAATACCTATGAATATATTTACAGCAATTGAACCACGAACAAGTTTATAAAGTTGATAAAATAAGAGTGCTACCAGAATAATATCCAGTATATCGAGCCATCGAACCGTTATAAAAGCTGTAAGCATTTCACAAAATTAATAAAACTTATCATTAAATAAGCTTTCGACTTATAAATTTTGAATTTCTAAAAAAATCGAAGTGTAGAAATGCTTTAAGCGATTGCAGTTATTAAACAGTTTTACGCTTCGAGGTCTAAGGACACTCTAAGGATAAAACCTGCAAGTTTATGAACTTTTAACTTTCACCGTGTTTTTACTTTATGAACTCAAAAAAAAAGTAAGTATCTTTGAGCTTTCTAATATTATATGGATTTTACGATAACAAAAAAGGATAAAGAAACAAAGGCACGTGCAGGAGTTATTAAAACTGACCACGGCGAAATTAAAACACCTATTTTTATGCCGGTTGGTACTGTGGCAAGTGTTAAAGCAGTACATCAGCACGAGCTTGTAGACGATATTAAAGCACAAATTATTCTAGGAAACACTTACCATTTATACTTGCGACCCGGAATGGACGTAATTAACAAAGCAGGTGGTTTGCATAAATTTATGAATTGGGATAAACCAATTTTAACCGATAGTGGCGGATATCAGGTTTTTTCTTTATCGGCAAACCGAAAACTTAGTGAAGAAGGAGCAAAATTTAAATCTCATATAGATGGTTCTTCGCATATGTTTACTCCGGAAAATGTAGTTGATACGCAGCGTATTATTGGCTCTGATATTATGATGGCTCTTGATGAATGCACACCATATCCTTGCGATTATCAATATGCAAAAACATCGATGGAATTAACACATCAATGGTTAAAACGAGGAGTAAAACACTTTAAAGAAACGGAAGGACTTTATGGACATTCTCAAACATATTTTCCTATTGTGCAAGGTAGTACGTATAAAGATTTGCGAGTGCAATCTGCCGAAGAAATAGCTTCTTACGAAATGGAAGGAAATGCCATTGGCGGCTTGTCGGTTGGCGAGCCGGTTGAGGATATGTACGAAATGTTGGATATTGTTAATGCTGTTTTGCCTGTTGATAAACCACGATATTTAATGGGTGTTGGAACGCCTGTAAATATTCTGGAAGGAATTGCATTGGGAACAGATATGTTCGATTGTGTTATGCCTACACGAAATGGTAGAAATGGAATGCTTTTTACATCAGAAGGGATTATTAATATAAAAAATAAAAAGTGGGAAGAAGATTTTTCTGTTATTGATGAAAATGGAACTTCTTTCGTTGATAAAACATACTCGAAAGCGTATTTGCGACATCTGTTTAAAGCTAACGAGATTTTGGCTTTGCAGATAGCAAGTATTCATAATCTTGCGTTTTATTTGTGGCTTGTTGGCGAAGCTCGTAAACATATAGAATATGGTGATTTCGGTATTTGGAAAAAACAAATGCTAATTAAACTTGATACTCGACTTTAGTGCTAAAAAAAATAGACATATACATTATTAAAAAGTTCTTAGGAACATTTGCATTTTCGATATTTGCATTTATATGGATATTAATAATTTTCGATTTATCGGAGAAGGTTGGCGATTTTATTGATAAAGAAGCACCGTTAAATGCCATTATATTTGAGTATTATCTGAATTTTGTGCCGTATTTTATCAATATGCTTTCGCCACTATTTATTTTTATTTCGGTAATATTGTTTACATCTAAACTTGCTGCAAACACCGAAATAATTGCAATCTTAAGCACAGGTATCAGTTTTAGAAGATTAATGCGTCCATATCTTTTTTCGGCTATTATTTTAGCAATACTTTCCTTTGCACTTAACAACTACATAATACCATCGGCAAACAAAAGACGACTAGCATTTGAAGAAAGATATTTGTTTGTTCCGCTACAAAACTGGGATAAAAACATACACAAACAAATTGCAAAAGGAGTATATGTTTACATGGAAAGTTATTCGGTAAACGATAATATCGGATATCAATTTTCTATGGAAAAATTTAAGGATAGAAGGTTACAAAACAAACTTATTTCCGATTTTATTAAGTGGGATTCCACAAACAGCAAATGGACAATTCATAATTATAGGATAAGATATTTCGATAAAGATAACAAAGAAAGAATTGTAAAAGGAAATAAAATTGATACGGTTTTATCTATTCGTCCTGCCGATTTTAAGGAACGAGACGAGATTGTTGAAACAATGAACCTAAATGAGTTAAATGCATTTATTGATAAAAAGAAATTGCAAGGAGCAAGTAAAGTTCAGGCACTTTTAGTTGCAAAATATCAGCGATTGGCAGCACCTTTTGCTGCTTTTATTCTAACACTTATTGGCGTTTCTCTTTCTTCGAGAAAGGTTAGGGGAGGGATTGGTCTAAATATAGGAATTGGTTTGTTGATTAGTGCCTCGTATATTTTATTTATGCAAATTTCTACAAATTTTGCTATAAGTAGTAGTTTAAGTCCTTTATTAGCAGTTTGGATACCAAATATATTATATTCAATAATAGGTGTTTATCTCTATATAAGAGCCCCTAAGTAGCTTGGTATTACTATATTTAGCAGTAAAGTAAAAAAAAACTTCAAAAAAAATAATATTTATTTAAAATATTGAAAAAATTATTATCTTTGCACGCACAAAAAGGGATGGTTTGGTAGCTCAACTGGATAGAGCAATGCCCTTCTAAGGCATAGGTTTTGGGTTCGAGTCCCAACCGAATCACAAAAAGGGCTTTTTTTTAAGCCCTTTTTATTAGGACTTGTAGCATAACGGATAGTGCACCACGTTACGGCCGTGGCGGTTGGGGGTTCGAATCCCTCCAAGTTCACAAAGCGGATTTCTAATGAAAATTAGAAGTCCGTTTTTTTATTTTATAAATAACCAACGGTAGCATAAATGGAATCAAGTTTAAAAGTTGTGGAGTAAAAAGTAATTTTTTGTATTCTCGTATTACCCATAAAGTGTATTTAATTCATTAGTAAAGATGGAAAAAAATAAGATAAATTACAAGCTTTTCTTTTTTTTATCGCTCTATGCAAGAAAAACAGTTTTATCATGTAAATTTGCAGAAAAAATAATTTGAATTTTTCATCATTCATAGCAAAGCGGTATTTCTTTTCAAGAAAAAATACTAATGTAATAAATATTATTACAGGTATTTCTATTGTAGGAGTAATGGTTGGCTCTTTGGCACTAATCGTTATATTGTCGGTTTTTAATGGACTTGAAGATTTGGTTATTTCTCGTTTTAATTCTTTCGACCCGGAAATAAAAATAACTAATGTTGATGAGAAAAATTTTATCCCTAACGAAAAAATTAAAGCACTTAAGCAAGATAAGGATATTAAATATGCTTCTTTTTCGCTAACCGAAAACACTTTAGTAAAATACAAAGACAAGCACCATCCGTTTAAGCTAAAAGGTGTTGATGCTGATTTTGTGAATGTTACAGGTGTTGATACAATGATTATTAGAGGAATGTTTAAGCTGAACGAGGGCGATTTGCCTACTGCAGTTATTGGCTATTCGGTTGAGTATATGCTAACTGCAAATATTTTTATGACAAGTCCGCTGCGTTTGTATTTGCCTCGACAAAAAGGAAAGCTAAGCAATTTAAATCCGGAGTCTGCTTTTTATAGTTCAACTATTACTCCTGTTGGTGTTTATGGTGTTGATAAAGAGGTTGATGATTATGTGATAGTTCCACTTTCTTATTTGCAAAAACTTGGTAAGTTCGATAATAAAATTGATGCTATTGATATTAAACTTGTTGATGAAACAACACTTAACGAAGTTAAAGAAAGATTACAAAAAGAGCTTGGAAAAGACTTTTTTGTACAAGACCGTTTTCAACAACATTCTGCAATTTATAAAATAATGAGGTCTGAAAAAGCAATGGTTTTTTTAATTCTATCTTTTATTCTTTTAATTGCTTCGTTTAATATTGTTGGCTCAATAACAATGTTGATTTTAGATAAAAAACACGATATTGAAATACTTCAAAGCATTGGAGGAAGATTGAAAAAAATAAAAGAAATCTTTATTATTGAAGGAATAATTATTTCGCAAACAGGTTTGGTTTTAGGTTTAATTTTTGGAGCTGTTCTTGTTTTTCTGCAAGAAAAATACGGATTTGTAAAACTTGCCGGAACAGAAGATAGTGTTTTTATTGTTGATGCATATCCCGTGAAACTTATTTTTAAAGATATACTTTATGTTTATGCAACAGTTTCGGTAATTGGCTTTGCAGCAACATATTTCCCTGTTAAATATGCTTTTAAAAAATTAGTTAAGAATTTAGATACAAAAATTTAGATTTTAATTTATGTCTTTGATATTAAATATAGAAACATCGGAAAATGTTTGTTCGGTAGCAATCTCAAGAAACGGAAAGTTAATTGATTTAATTGAAGATAATGAAGGAATGTCGCATGCTAAACTCTTAGCACGATTTGCCGATGATATATTAAAACAAAATAAAATTAAACCATCAGATTTAAGTGCTATTGCAGTTTCTAAAGGTCCGGGTTCGTACACAGGTTTACGAATTGGAGTATCTTTTGCAAAAGCTATGTCTTATGGATTAAATATACCATTAATTTCGGTAGGAACATTAGAAGCATTGGCAAACGCAGCAAGTAAAAAACATAATACTCTAATATGCCCAATGATTGACGCAAGGCGAATGGAAGTTTATACTGCTTTGTTCAATAAGGAGTTAAACGAGCTTGAAAAGGTATCGGCAGAAATTATCGATGAAAATTATAAGCAAGATTTATTAAAGAAAGAGAAACTTGTATTTTGCGGTTCGGGTAGTAAGAAATTAGAACAGGTATTAAATAGCAAAAATGCTATTTTCGATTTTGATATTCAGCCATCGGCTGTAAATATGATTGAAATTTCGGAAAAGAAATTTTTAGAAGATAATCTTGAGGATACTGCTTATTTTGAGCCGTTTTATTTAAAAGATTTTATTGCTATCAAACCAAAAAATAAAATTTTCTAAAAATCCTCATCAGATTCAATAAACTTAAATTCCATTTCGCAGAAATCGGCAAAGTCTTCGCCGGCTTCCATCATATCTTCGTCATCGTCTTGGTAGTGCCACTCTACAATAATATTTAAACCCTTTTCGTAGAAAATTCTGGCAATATTCATAATATCTAAAATAAACTTTGCCGATGATGAATTAAAATATCCAAGTTTAAAAGAAAAAACAAAAGGATTATCTTTATAATTGTCAGATTTGCCGGTACTTATAATTTCTTCTAAACCTTCGTTTAAAGTTTCAATAATAGGATAATAGAATTTTCTAACATTCTCCGGACGACTATCATATTTCATTGCGAAGATACCTTTTTCTGTATCAAAAATAACTTCCGGTGCTCTTTCGCTTTGTTCTATTTTTAATGTTTTCATAATCTTTAGTTTATTTCAATTGTTAAAGTGAAATATGATTTAAATCTATTAATTCTTTTAAAATTGTAACGAATAGTATTTTCAGATTTTCTGGCAATATCTATTAATCCAATTCCTGCTCCACCTTTATCAGATATTTGAGAATTAATAATTTTTATTTTGTAAAGTTCTTTTAATTCAGCTTTCGATTTATTTTTTAACAAATCTAGTCTTTCTTGAAGTTTTGGAATATTTCTGTTTGCAATAATATTGGTTACCTCAATAATATACTTGTCGTTATACGAAAATAATTTAAAATCAATAGCTAAATCGCTAAACCTATAAATTTCGGTGTGCATATACGAATTGTCTAATAATTCTACAGCAACACTATAAACTCTCCTGCTTTTTGCTCTGCTGTTTCCTTCCGAAGAGCATACATCTTTCACTCTTTTAAGAAGTTTCTCAAGAGAATTATGAGTAAGGATATCATTAAATTTTATTAGTTCTATGTTTTTTTTAGCTATCATTTATTACCAGTAAACTATAAAAATTTATTAAATTTTTAACAAATATAAAAGAAGCATTTGATATTCAGAAATATAAATTAATTTTTTTTGGCTTATTTAATAATATATGTGATTTTTAGTGTAGAATCATAAAAATAAATGAGAAAAAATAATGTACTTTTGACAAAAAAATAAGATTTGAATATAAAAGATATTGCATATAATTATAAAGAACACAAAAATTTTAGTGAGTTTATAAATGGTTTAAAATCAAGCGAAAACGATTTCTTTTCTTTAGGTAGTTTAGTTGGCTCATCAAAATCGATACTAATTGCAAATTCTTTTAAAGAAACAAATTCTAACATTCTTGTAATTTCCGACACAAAAGAAGATGCCGCTTTTTTGCACAACGATTTACTTTCGTTGTTTTCCGATGATAAACTTTTGTTTTTTCCGTCATCGTATAAGCGTTTTGTTCGCGATGACCAAAAGGACAATTCGGCTCTACTTTTACGAACCGATGTATTATCAAAACTTGCAAATGGACATAAGAATTATATTATAATTACTTATCCCAAAGCAATTTACGAAAAAGTAATTACAAAAAAATCTCTAGAAACCAATACTTTAAAACTGAAACAAGGCAAAACACTTTCAGTAGATTTTGTTGTAGAATTGCTTGATGAATACGGCTTTGAAAGAATGGATTTTGTGGCTGAACCCGGGCAGTTTTCTGTACGTGGTGGTATTGTCGATATTTTTTCATTTTCAAATGAGTTTCCTTTTCGTGTAGATTTTTTTGGCGATGAAATTGATAGTATTCGTACTTTTGATATCGAAACTCAGTTGTCGAAAGAACGCCTTAGTTCTGTTTCAATAATTCCTGATATTAAGGAAAGCGATGCTGATGAAAAGAAAATTCCGTTTAGTAAATTTATTAAATCTAATACGCTGGTTTTTGCTAATGATATAGATTTATGCATATCTTCTAACAAAAAGCTTGTTCAAGAAACTTTAATGCATAGTACTGATATTGAGTTAGATTTAAACTCAATTATTATTTCGGAGGAACAAACACAGGAGCTTTTTTCAAAATTTACTTGTGTAGAATATGGTAGTAAAAACTATTTTAAAACTGATAATACATTCTTGTTTAACACAGTTCATCAACCAAGTTTTAATAAAAATTTCGATTTACTTTTCGAGAAAATAAAAGAGCTTAAATCTCAATTAATTAATGTTTATATTATTTCGGAAAACTCGAAACAAATAGAACGCTTATCAGCAATTTTCGAAGATAAAAACATTGATATTCCCTTCATTTTAGTTGAAACCGGTTTGCACGAAGGTTATATAGATTACGATTTGAATATTGCATTTTTTACCGATCATCAAATTTTTAATCGTTATCATAAATACAAACTTAAAACAAAGTTTTCTAAAAAAGGAAGTATCACGCTAAGTGAGATAAGTAGTTTAAACAAAGGAGATTATGTTGTTCATCAAGACCATGGAATTGGGGTTTTCGATGGTTTGCAAACTATTGATATAAACGGAAAAAGGCAAGAGGTAATAAAATTGCTTTATCACGACAGTGATATACTTTTTGTGAGTATTCACTCTTTGCATCGCATATCTAAATATAAAAGTAAAGATGGCGATCCGCCTAAAATCTATAAGCTTGGTAGCGGAGCTTGGGACAAATTAAAGAAAAAAACAAAGTCGAAAGTTAAGGATATTGCCGAAGAATTAATTCAGCTTTATGCCAAAAGAAAAGAGCAAAAAGGTTTTGCATTTTCCGAGGATACCTATATGCAAAACGAGTTAGAAGCATCGTTCTTTTTCGAGGATACTCCCGACCAAATAACTGCAACAAAGGCAGTTAAAGAGGATATGGAAAATGATATTCCAATGGACAGGTTGGTTTGTGGTGATGTGGGTTTTGGAAAAACAGAGATTGCAATTCGTGCTGCATTTAAGGCAGTTGTAGACGGCAAACAAGTGGCTGTGCTAGTGCCAACAACAATTTTAGCTTTGCAACATTACAATACTTTTAAAGAACGAATGAAAGATATGCCTGTTGAAATTGATTACATCAGCAGACTGAAATCGGCAAAACAACAAACAGAAACAAAGAAAAAACTGAAAGATGGAAAACTTGATATAATTATCGGAACACACCGAATTGTAGGTAAAGATATTGAGTTTAAAGATTTGGGTTTGTTAATTATTGACGAAGAACAAAAATTTGGTGTATCGGTAAAAGAAAAGCTTAGAAACTTTAAGCTAAATGTTGATACACTAACACTTACAGCCACACCAATACCTCGTACTTTGCAGTTTTCTTTAATGGGGGCAAGAGATTTATCGATAATAAATACACCACCGCCAAATCGTTATCCAATACAAACCGAAGTGCATACTTTTAGCGAAACTGTTATAAAAGAAGCCATTGATTTTGAGATAGAACGTGGCGGGCAAGTATTTTTGATACATAACCGTGTGCAAAATATATACGAAGTAGAAGAAATGGTAAATCGTATCTGCCCGAATGTTAGAACTATTGTAGCTCACGGGCAAATGCCGGGGCAAAAGTTAGAAAAGATAATGCTCGATTTTATCGATGGGGATTATGGTGTATTGATTGCTACCACAATAATAGAAAGCGGTTTAGATATTCCAAATGCAAATACAATTATTGTAAATAATGCACAAAATTTTGGGCTTAGTACCTTGCACCAATTACGTGGTAGAGTTGGGCGAACAAACAAAAAGGCATTTGCATATTTTCTTGCTCCGCCAACAAATGCTTTGTCGAAAGATGCAGCTCGCAGGTTAAAAGCAATTGAAGAATTTTCGGAACTTGGAGCAGGTTTTAATCTTTCTTTGCAAGATTTAGATATCAGAGGTGCAGGTAATTTACTTGGCGGAGAGCAGAGTGGTTTTATTGCTGATATTGGTTTTGAGACTTATACAAAAATTCTTAACGAAGCAATTCAAGAGCTTAAAGAAAAAGAATATAAAGAGCTGTTTACAAACAACAACAGCGATAAAGATTTTGATAATATTGAATATGTTACCGATTGCCAAGTTGATACTGATTTAGAACTATCTTTACCAATTGAATATGTTACAAATATTTCGGAAAGAATTAAGCTTTATCGCGATTTGGATAATATAACCAACGAAGAAAAACTTTTGGAATTTGAGAAAAACCTTAAGGATAGGTTCGGAGAACTGCCTAAACAATCGAAAGAACTTTTAAATATTGTGCGATTAAGAGAAACAGCAAAGAGTATTGGTATAGAGAAGGTTATAATAAAAAATAACACTTTGCTTTGCTACTTTATTGCAAATCAGGAATCTAGTTTTTTCCGGTCTAATATTTTTGGCAATATTATTAATAAAGTTCAGCAATATCAGAAAATTGTTACAATGAAAGAAAAAAATAATAAACTAATGCTTACTTTCAACGAAGTTAAATCTGTTGCTCAGGCAAATAATTTATTGAGTAGATTTGTTCTTGAAAATCAGATGTAATCTGTGAAAACAGGGATATTTCTAAGAACCCAAAATAATATAATTACAACAAATATTAAGATTATAGCTTTTTTCCCGAATAAAATTTTTCTCCACTTAATTATTTTATTGCTTGGATTTTTAATTAAATCAAAAATAAAACCGATAATTATATAAGGAATTGCAAGAACCAGCAAAATATTTTCCGATATAGCGGTAGCTATATCAAAATTTAACAAATGGTGGATAGCCCTTTGTGAGCCGCAACCAGGGCATTTGTAACCGGTTAATTCGTGAAAAATACACTTAGGGAAAAAATCATTACCATTAGGATTAAATATTTTATAAATTATTATTAATCCTATTAATAAAACAAAAGTAATACCCCATTTAATAAACTTATTAGAAACACTCATTTGCGTATAGATTGCAGATTTTTTTATAATAGCGATTTTATATTAAACTAATAATTGTATGAGCGTCGTCTTTGTTAGATTTTATATGCTTTTCTTCTAACATTAAACTAATTAAAACGGGAATAATTTTTTTTGTACAGCTAACAACTTGCCTAAATTCGCTTAGGTTAATTCCATCAGGTTTGTTTTTTAGATATGCTGTGGTTTTACTAATTACCTCTTTATAAATATCCATGTGAATATAATCTGCTTTGTATTGAACAAATATTTTTTTATCGCTTAAGTATTTATAATACATTTTTAGCTCATCAGGATTAATGTTTTTTTGTTTTGCTTCTTCGGCAATATCTTTTAATACAGGTAATTGTAATTGATAAGCTTTTATTGTATTTTCAAGCCAATTTAGCTTTTCTTGTGTTTTTTCGCTAATATTTGGTGTGTGATTTGGTAGAATATAAGTTCCTGCAATTTTCTTTAATTCTCCTTGTTTTTCGAGTTTTTGCAAAAGTAAATCTATGTATAGTTTTTGGGTTTTGTCTTTTGCAAGATTAAACTTTCCGTACAAGTAATTTGCATTTATTCCTGTTGCAATTAAATAATTTTGTTTGTGATATTCTGCAATAAAATCGAGTGTTTTATTAATAAAATCGCTATTTATAGAGTTTTCAATAATTAATTTACTGTTATCGTTTTCAAACAGAATTATTTCAGTATCATCTTCTATTATTGTAATAATTTCTTCTTCGGTTTTGTTTATTTTTTCGGCAATTGTGCTTAGCAGAACTGCTTGTTTTTCTTTTTTAAGCTCAATTTTTATTAGTTCAATTAAATTGTTCTCGTTTTCGATACCCGATTTCAGAAGCAGTAAACTTTCAATCAGTTTTGGTGTTCTTTTTCGGTGATGAAGTGGTTTGTTATCAATAATATAACCACCTGCAATTGTTTTGTCTCCAGAAGAATTTCTAATAATAAATTTGTCTTTATTAAACAAAATTGCTTTTCGCGAAAGATGAATTTGGGCAATAACTTCTTCACCGGCTTTGGCTTTTTCTTTATCGATTAAATGCATTTTTGCAAGACACTCAAAAGTTCCTGCATGAAACAAAACAGTTGACCAAAGTTTAAGCTCCGGTGCATTTTCAAAAAGTTTTATGCTTACATCAATAAGTTCGTTTTCTTCAATAATTTTATCAGAGATTAACATTCCTCTTTTAAAATCTTCTTTTTTCATTCCCGATAAATTAAGTGCTGCACGGTCGCCTGCATAGGCAGTATCAACTTGTTTTCCGTGTCGTTCTATACTTTTAACTTTTAGCTTTTTGTTAATTTCGGGTTGCAAATAAACATCATCGCCAATATTTACTTGCCCACTTAAAACAGAGCCGGTTACAATGCTACCAATACCTTTTATGGTAAACAATCTATCAATATAAAGACGAAATGTACCTTTTGTATTTTTTTCTTTTATTTGTGGAATTATATCATCAATAGCTGTTGTTAATTCCTTAATGCCATTGCCTGTTACCGAAGAAACAGGAATTATTTGCAATTCACTTAAGCCCATTTCCTCCAAGAGTTCCATAATTTCCAATTGGGCAAGTTCAACAAGTTCTTCGTCAACTAAATCGGTTTTTGTAATAGCAACAATTCCTTTTGTTATACCAAGCGATTTTATAATATTAAGATGTTCGGTTGTTTGCGGCATAATTCCGCTATCGGCAGCAATAACAAGCAAAACAAAATCAATACCGATAGCACCGCTAACCATTGTGTTAATGAAATCTTTATGACCGGGAACATCAATAATACCAACAGAATTACCCGAAGGCAAATCTATATGCGAAAAACCAAGATTGATTGTTATACCTCGCTTTTTTTCTTCTTTGTGAGTATCGCAATCAATATTTGTAAGTGCTTTTATTAAAGCAGTTTTTCCGTGGTCGATATGACCGGCTGTTCCCATTACTAAGTGTTTCATAGTCAAATTATAGTTTACAAATTACAGTGTACAAATATCAAAATGACAGATAACAAATATAAGTACTTAATTATCATTTGTACATTGTTATTTGTAAATTGTACACTGTCATTTGTTTATTGTAAATTGTACATTAATCAAACGAGCTAAATTCTCAACATTTTCATCAAAAACAGTAAGAATATCAAAATAAATATTTCCTTGTTTAAGTATTCCCAAAATAGGATTGTCTGTTTTTAAAAGATTGCGATAAAGTGTTTCTGCTTTTTCTGAATTATTTTTTTTGCCATCGAAAGCTAAGCGAACAGCAAAACTGTCGAGTTCGTGCTCGGGTAAAGTACCGCCGCCGTATTGCCCTTTGCTTTCAACAATTTCAGATTTTATTTTATATTTTAAAAGCTCTTTTTGTAGTTTTTCGGCAGTTTTTCTTTTTTCTTCTATGCTACGTTTTAAGGTTTTGAAAATAATGTTCTTTTCAAATAAATCTTTATCGTTTAAGTAGAACTGGCAAGATGTTTCTAAAACAGCCAAGGTGGTTTTGCTAACACGCAAAGCACGCATAAGAGGTTCTTTACGAAGCTTTTCTATAAACTTCTTTTTTCCTGCAATAATTCCTGCTTGTGGTCCTCCTAAAAGTTTATCGCCACTAAAACAAATAAGGTCTATACCTGTTGCAAGTGCTTGTTTTACGTCTGGTTCGTTTTTTAGTGCTTCGTTATCTACTTTGCGTAAAAGCCCTGAACCAATATCGTAAACCACAGGAATTTTGTGTTTTTTACCAAGAGCAACAAGCTCATCTAAACTTGTTTCTTTTGTAAAACCTTTTATCACATAATTTGATGTGTGGGTTTTAAAAATCATTCCGGTGTTTTTGGTAATATTATTTTCGTAATCGCTAAGTTTTGTTTTGTTTGTTGCTCCAACTTCTACCATTTTGCAATCCGAGGCTGCCATTATATCAGGAATACGAAATGAACCGCCAATTTCGATTAACTCGCCACGCGAAGTAATTACTTCTTTGTTTTTTGCAAAAGTTCGTAAAATAAACATCACTGCTGCTGCATTATTATTTACAACCAAAGCATCTTCGGCTCCAGTTAAAAATTGTAATAATTTTCTTGCGTGGCTATCGCGATGTCCTCGCTTGGCTTTATCGAGGTCGAATTCAAGATTATTATATCCGATAAGGGTTTTATTAACTTGTTTCAGAAGTTCCTCACCAAAAGGTGAACGACCTAAATTTGTATGAATAATAACACCGTTTGCATTTATTACAGGTTTTAAACTTTTGTCGGCAATATTTTTTGTTTTGTTTATTATTTCATCAATAAAAAAATCTAGTTCAGGGACTTTATTACCTTTCTTTATTTTTTCGCGATAAGTTTTAATTGTTTCTCTAATTGTAAAAGTTACTAAATCGGTATTGTATTTATTTATTAATTCCTTAATTTCTTGAGTATTTAACAATTTGTCAACCGCAGGTATCTTCTGATATTCCGAATTTATATTGCTCATATTTTTATTTTCTAAAGAAACAAAGATACTAAACAATATAATATTGCAAAATATACATTTTAACTATTTCTTATTTTGATAAAAAAAATAAAAATTAGAGAATTTTGTTTGTATTCTGTAAAAAAACTTTTTACCTTTGCATCACTTAATGAGTTTTAGTTGTTGTTTTTATGTTTTGATTAAGGTCACCGCCCGGTGGCCTTAATTTTTTATATAGCTATTGTGATTATACATCAAATATGTAAAGCATTGTTTTACTTTCGATTATAATGTTATTTTACAGCTATAATATGTTAACAATAATTGCAAGAAAAAATTAATAGAGCTCCCCCTTAAGCTTTCTTAAATCAAACAGAAATATACATTAATAAAATACATATATTCATTAGCCATTTTTAGCTATTTTTAGCTTGTTTGGTGTTTGTTTTGTTTATACATTTGCAGTCTTAATGAGTTTTAGTTGTTGTTTTTATGTTTTGATTAAGGTCGCCGCCCGGTGACCTTAATTTTTTATATAAACTAAAGTTAAATTATATGTATAAGTATTTTTAAATAAATCATTTAGTTTAACAATAATTAATTAAGATTTCTTAAAATCAAATGTATGGATACGTTAATAAAATACCTTTGTATATTAGCCACTTTTTGCTTGTAAACTCTTGAATTAGTTCTTATATTTGTAGTCTTAATGAGTTTTAGTTGTTGTTTTTATGTTTTGATTAAGGTCGCCGCCCGGTGGCCTTAATTTTTTATATAAACTCAAACTTAGGTTCATATCTTTATTTTGAGAATAATTCAATAATGTATTAATTTGCTTTGAATTTATAAATACAAAACAATGTATAAAAAAATACTTTTCTTCTTATTTCTTCATATTTTAGTATTTAATGGCTTTTCTCAGAAAACTGATACAAGTATAATTGTTTTAATGCATACAAACGATATGCATGGTTATATTGATAATTATTCAAAAATCAAACCTATTGTTGATAGTATTAGATTAGTAAATAAAAATACTTTATTATTATCAGCAGGAGATTTATTTTCTGGGAATCCTGTGGTAGATAAATATCCTGATAAAGGATTTCCTATGATTGATTTAATGAATAGAGTAGGGTATGACCTAACTTGTGTTGGGAATCATGAATTTGATTATGGACAAAAAGTTTTAAAGAAAAGAATCTCAGAAGCCAATTTCCCTTTTATTTGTGCTAATGTTTATAAAGGTAATTCAGAATTAGAGGATTTTGAAGCATATAAGATATTTAAATTTTCGGAAATTAAAATTGCGTTTGTTTCTGTTCTCGATATTACAAAAGATGGTTATCCCGAAACTTTAATTGATAATTTAGCAGGTCTTGGATTTAGTAATCCTTATGAAGAATTGAAACAATATCAATTTTTAAAAGATAGTGCAGATATTGTTGTTGCACTTACACATTTAGGATATAAAAACGATAAAATTGTTCAGAAAAAAGATAAGTATATTGACTTAATAATTGGAGGACATTCGCATACATTTATAGAACCTTATACCGATGGAACAAAACGACCAATTTTTCAAGTAGGAAACTACAATGAGTATTTGGGTGAAATAAAATTGTTTATTGTAGACAAAAGGATTGTTAAAATTGAAAATAAAATTTTTGATATTAATAGTTTAAATAAGAAAGATAGCAGTATTGAAATACTTGTAGAAAAATATAATAATAATCCATCTTTAAATAT